>JGI24921J38492_100436_pt1 | contig 38173 bp, 44 predicted proteins | sample LinPFosmplate9_FD_38492 | JGI IMG/M metagenome (IMG submission 38492)
TGCAGGTCGACTCTAGAGGATCCCACGGCAGAACAAGAAAAGCTGGCTAAGCAAAAGGCTGAATAGGAACGCCTGCGTCTAGAAAAACTGGCCAAGCAAAAAGCCGAAGAGGAACGCCTGCGTCTAGAAAAGCTGGCTAAGCAAAAGGCTGAAGAGGAACGCCTGCGTGTAGAAAAACTGGCCAAGCAAAAAGCTGAAGAGGAACGCCTGCGAATAGAAAAACTGGCCAAGCAAAAAGCTGAAGAGGAACGCCTAGTTAAAGAAGGGCATTGTCAGACAAACTTGACGTCCCATTGGTTGGTATCTAATTTTTATGAATGACAACTGAAAACCCATTTAAGTACTTTAAAACGTCTCCCAAAAACATCCGCTTAGCGGTTATGTATTATGTGCGTTACCCGCTGAGTTTTCGCCAAGTTGAAGATATCTTGCATGAACGGGGAATAGATATTTGTCACGAAACTATACGGTTTTGGGTAGATCGGTTTGGTCCAAAATTTGCTAGGGAAATCCGAAAGAAGAGGGCGGGTCAACACTCAAACTGGCAATGGCATTTAGATGAAGTCTTCATCAAAATAAATGGAGAACGCTTTTACTTGTGGCGCGCTGTTGATCACGAGGGGAAGTTCTTGAATGCTTTGTTACAAAACGACGCAACAAGGCTGCAGCGAAGAAGTTCCTTATAAAAGCAATGCGTAAACACGGCTCACCTAAGATTATAACAACGGATAAGTTACCATCTTATAGCGCTGCTTTTCGTGAGATTGGTGTTGCGGATAGACAGCTTTGTGGAGGCCGGTCAAATAATCGGTGTGAAAACTCACACTTACCGTTTCGACGGCGAGAGCGAGCAATGCAGTTGTTTAAAACAGCAGCCACGCTTCAGAGGTTTGCCAGTTATCACAGCCAAATATACAACCACTTCAATCATGAAAGACATCTTCAAAACAGACAGGCTTATAAACAGAAACGCACAACTGCTCTCACGGAGTGGTACCAAATCTGCGCTTCATTGGTTTATGTGATCGTGGCGCTTTGAGACGTGTTAGACTTTGTCTGACAACACCTTTTGGAGAAAACAGATCTTAAATCGAATTTTTACTTATATTAATCACGTTTCCTGAAACCACCTTGTATATTGTAACAATCACAATTAATGAGAATAAAAAGAGAAATTTATGGAAAAAGAAGTATTGGATACAATTACTAATTTGCAAATTAATCTTCCGTTTGCAAGTACCACAGTATCTATATTACTAGCTGCTGTTTTTGGTGAATGGGTAGCTATTCTATATCGTAGATTTGGGATGTCGCTAGCTAATAGAAAAGTCTTCTCAGATATTTTTTGGTTACTATCTGTTACGACATGCATTGTGATTATGGTTGTTAAATTTTCCATTGCGCTCTCACTCGGTTTGGTTGGAGCATTATCAATAGTACGATTTCGTGCTGCTATAAAAGAACCAGAAGAGCTTGTGCACCTCTTTTTGGTTATTGCATTAGGCATTGCATGTGGCGCTGGACAACTTCAAGCAGCGTTAATCTTATTAACAATAACAACAACAGTATTTTATATTCGGTTTAGATTCACTAAAAATAAAATAAACTCTTTGTCAAAAGATTATGCCACTGGATCAATATTGAATGTAAGCGGCCCTTCCGATATGCATCAATCCGTACCAGATTTTTTAAACAAAACATTTGGTACGGAAAATTACAGCGTGGTGTCAATAAATTTTAAGAACACAACATTTCAGGCAACTTACCGAATGTCTATAACTTTAACAGAAGATAACCATTATAAACTTCTGAATTGGGCTTCTGAACAAGCGCTGAGTGGACTGGAAGTAAATTTCGGAAATCATACGTTCTTGGCACCATGATAAATCTAATTAAGAATATTCTTGCAATCATTTGTATAACTTTTTTCACACTTTTGGTAATTATTTTCTGGCAAAATACATCTATAAAGTTGAATTTATTGGGCGGTTTTGCAAAAAAAGCCTTAGGCATAAGTAAGGATTATGACGGCTTTGTTGCAAATGAATTTAATGATTTTAAGGATATATTAATAAGAGGTACACTTTGGAATATAAATGGGGAAAAGTTTGACAGAATAAATATCGAATTGTCTCATCAAAATGCAGTAAAACTTAATCAACAGCGTCAAAGGCTTACTGAAGGTGGTTATCTCGCTAAAGGAAATCTTATTTTAAATGATAATAAAAAAATAAAAATAAAAATTCGCGCAAAGGGTGATAGAGCGCTACATAGAGAAGACTTCACCAATATGTCATTTAAAATAGATGTCAAAGGTTCTGATAGGGTTTTTAATTTAGAGGAATTTTCCATACAACAACCAATTCTTCGAAATTATGGCTGGGAATTGTTAATCTCTAATATTGCAATAAAACAAGGTCTGGTGGCGGCCAAAATTAAACCTGTGGCATTCTCAGTAAATGGCACATATCGAGGCATTTACTTTATTGAAGAGAGTTTTACTGAAGAATCTTTGGAAGTTGCAAATAAAAAGGTTGGGCCAATATTTTCATTGGACGAGCGACAGGGAACCGTATTTCCATGGGTAATTTACGAGACTAATGGAGATAAGAATCATAACAGTGCGCTTATGTCAATTACCCAACACGCGCAAAAAAAACTTCTAGATTTAAGAAATAATTTTCGGGCACCCAATTTTGAAGTTGGATTTTACTTTGATATTGATCTTTGGGCTAAATATTTTTCAATTATTGATGTCTTTGGGGCATTTCATGGCGCTATACCAAAGTCGGTTAAACTATACTTTAATCCAACCACTCAATTATTTGAACCACTATTTTTTGATAACCATATTGGTGGCAAAAATTATACTAAATTCAGCTTGATAGATTTTTATACTAATACAGAATTTAATTATGATATTTGTGGATTGGCTTGCACCCATGCCGATTGGTTTAAAGTATTTTTTTCTGATCAAGAGCTAGTATCGAGATATGTTTTTCATGTAAAACGATTAATTAATTCACTAGATAAAAAAGAATTTGCTTTTGAAATTGAAGAAGTGGAAAATTTCAACAATGCAATGTACGCTCGTTTTGTGCCATCTGATAGAGTTTTTGCAGCTGGTTTATTACCCTACTTCATGGATTTTGATTATCTAAGTCAACGATCATCTTTGATAAATTCCAAAATCAAACAGATTTCTTATATTGAAGGTGGTTTAGCAAACAATTTTACTCGTGAAATGATTAATCACAATTTTTGCTTAAAAAAACTTTCTAATTTTCAAACCTGCAATAGCAGTATTTTCCCTAAGAACATAAAAATCTCCGTTCATAGGGATTTTACACTCAAAGATAGTAGCTTTTTGATAGGTGATGAGGAAGTGGTAGTATTTGTAGGCAATACTCTCATTTCGAATGCCAGAATTAGTGGAGCCAAAAAAAGTATGATTGTTCAAATTGGAGGGGAAATAGTTTTAGATGGTGTGACCTTTAATCAGATAGGAAACGTTAATCTTCCAAGCACAAATTGGACGGGGGCTCTCAACATAATACGAGCAAAGGCTGAATTAAATAATGTACGTTTCCAAAAAATATTAGGAGAAGATGCACTAAATACAGTAGATAGTAAAATCATATCAAAGAATGTACTAAAATTTGATGATATTCAATCAGACGCGTTTGATTCAGATTTTTCAAATGTAATATTTGATAGAATTATATGCGAGCATGTTGGTAATGATTGTCTGGATACTTCTGGATCTGTAGTTCAAGGAGGCTTTGTTAAAGGTCATAGAATAGGCGACAAACTTTTGAGTTTTGGTGAGAAATCAAATGCTCATTTGGTTTTAGCAAATTGCTCAAAGTGTGGGATTGGAGTTGCAGTAAAAGACTCCTCAGAGGTTAAAATTAAAAGTATCGAATTTTACGAAACCCCACTAAAATTAAGTGTTTTTAAAAAGAAACCATTTTTTCGTGAAGCAATTTTAAATATTAATCAATTGTCATCATCAATTCCAAGAGGGGAAATATTATTAGGTGAAAAAAGTGAAATTCAGCTCTTAGATCAAGTTTGGGTAGGATCTAGATCAAATATTTCCATTAAAAATGTACAATATGGAGAAAAATATGGTATTTCATCGAAAAAATAGCCAAACTGCAATAGAATATTTAGAGGCAAAATCACCCAATATAAAGCCTAGGTATGAGAGAAAATTTAGAATGCCAATAGGCTTTGAACTCATTATGGCTAATCGGTTAATGTCTGTCGGTTTTAGGAAGGTGTTTCCTGACCGTAGTGTCAATAGTATTTACTTTGATACCAATCAATTAGACTTTGCACAGGATAATATAAATGGCATAGCAAATAGACTAAAGATTCGAAAGCGTTGGTATGGTGAATATAATATCTTAAAAAGTGACCCAAGACTTGAATTCAAGCATAAAAAAGGCTTTTTAGGTTACAAATATCACCATCGAATAAATAATTACTGTAATAAAAGTGTTGTTGAATATGTTCAGAAAACTATGGGTATGGGTGTTTCTCCAAAGTTAGAAACTAACTATTATAGAAGCTACTACATGAATGATAATGGTTTTCGTGTAACATTGGATTCCAGATTAGGCACAAAAGATTGCATTAATAAATCTAAAACAGCATCTTTATTATATAGTGTCATGGAAATTAAGTATCCTATTGATCGAGATGAGCAATATCGAAAACACTTGCACATGAAAATTAATTCGATGATCCCATTAAGACTAAATAAATCATCTAAATACGTAGAAAGTTTAACAGCTCTGCACGTTATATGAGGTGACATTGTCAGACAAACTTGACGTCCTACTGGTTGGTTTCTAATTTTTATGAATGACAACAGAAACCCCCTTTAAGTACTTTAAAACGTCTCCCAAAAGGCATTGTCAGACAAACTTGACGCGCAAGCGGCTAATCCTTAATTCTGGTTGATGATAACAGAAAACCCATTCAAATATTTCAAGACTTCGCCTAACATCATCCGCTTAGCGGTTATGTATTATGTGCGTTACCCGCTGAGTTTTCGCCAAGTTGAAGATATCTTACATGAACGCGGCATTGATATATCTCACGAAACTGTACGGTTCTGGGTAGATCGGTTTGGTTCAAAATTTGCTAAGGAAATTCGAAAGAAGAGGGCGGGTCAGCACTCAAACTGGCAATGGCATTTAGATGAAGTCTTCATCAAAATAAATGGAGAGCGCTTTTACTTATGGCGCGCCGTCGATCATGAAGGGGAAGTTCTTGAATGTTACGTCACGAGGCGACGTAACAAGGTTGCAGCGAAGAAGTTTCTCATAAAAGCAATGCGTAAACACGGCTCGCCTAAGATTATCACAACAGATAAGTTACCATCTTACGGTGCCGCTTTTTGTGAGATTGGTATTGCGGATAGACAGCTTTGTAGAGGTCGGTCCAACAACAGATGTGAAAACTCACACTTACCGTTTCGACGCCGAGAGCGAGCAATGCAGTTATTTAAAACAGCAGCCGCGCTCCAGAGGTTTGTCAGTTATCACAGTCAAATATACAACCACTTCAATCATGAAAGACATATTCAAAACAGACAGGCTTATAAACAAAAACGCACAACTGCTCTTAAGGAGTGGTTCCAAATCTGCGCTTCATAGGTTTATGTGATCGCGGCACTTTGAGATGTGTTAGGCTTTGTCTGACAATACCATTTATAGTGACTGCTGAAATAGACAAATAATATTTCAAATGTCTAACCACACTCCTCATGGGTTGAAAAACAAAAGTCCTTGAGCAGTTTTTTACTGCACAAGGCTCAATTGTTATCGATTAAATCAACCTTGCTGGGATGCAAGCAATGCTTGTACCAGCTTCCTAGCAGTATCATCATCAACTACTGGCGTCACAGTTGGGAAAGTACACTGCCCTGACCAGCCCATCATCCATGAAGTTAGGTTGTCCTGATTATCAGATTCAATTACAGCCCATCCACAGCCATTTGGTATGTCATGCCATCGTCCAATCTGTTTTACACCATTAGGAAGTTCTCCAGAAATTTGTTCTGGCGTCATACTTGCAAAAAAAGCCTGGGTATCAGTCTTTTTATCATTTTCAATCTGATATTGGCACATAAAAATCATAGTTCTCTCCATCTTTAAGATACGTTAAGAATTAGTTTAATTGTAGGTTGATCTATTTTGTGATTGCCGCATGGCGATATCAAAGAGGACCTAATTAAACACTAGATAGTGATTAAGATTAAAGCATAGTATCAATAAAAGTCATACAAAAAGTTTCTGGAAAGTTGAAGATATCTTGCATGAACGTGACATTTTGAGAGGTATTAGGCTTTGTCTGACTGTCCGTCAGCAAAAAAAAACCTTTGACTTGGCTTTGCGTGGATGACTGTTTTGCGGACGAAGTGGGCATTCGAATATCTTTCAATGACCATGGCACAATAGAATTTTGTTTTTACTTAATATTCAACTGGATCACGATGTTTACCTTCATTGTGCAGCTGCCAATAGGCATCCATTATCCGTTTTGACAAAGGCCCAATATTGCCGGAAGCAATTGGTTGTTCGTCAATTCTTGTAACAGGCATGACGCCCCCGGCAGTCGAGGTTATGAAGACCTCGTTTGCGGTTTTAAGCTTGTCGACAGTAACGTCTTGTGCATGACATCTAACTTCCAATTCTTTGCAAATGTCAAAAATGGTTTGCCGCGTAATTCCCAACAAGACACTTGCGTCGGGCGTTGAAACCACACCATTGTTGATCGAGAAAATATTGAAGCCCGGCCCTTCAGACACGTTGCCGTTGACGTCAGTTAGAATGGCTGTGTCCGCTCCTCGTTCGTAGGCAGCATAAAGCCCTTTCACCATATCCAACCAATGGTAATTCTTGAGGGTAGGATCAACAGAGCTTGGCGGGATGCGAACGACATCTGTGATCGCCAGATGCAGACCACACTCTAACTGTTCTTTGCTGGCTACTGAACCGAACGGAATGGCAAAAGCTATGAAGCGGTTTTCTGCATCTCTTGGATCTCGGCTGAAGTTGGGTGACGTTCCTCTTGTGCAGATGAACTCAACATATGCGTTTTTGAGTTTGGATAAAGCCACGCAATTATGAAGAATTTCCATGATTTGCGCTTTGTTGTAAGGAATTGACATATGCAAAGTGTCCATTCCACGGGAAAATCGATCCAAATGATCACCTAACCTGAAAAATGCTCCACCCCATACATGGGCAACGTCATAAGTCGCGTCTGAATGAAGAAACCCATAATCCAAAACGGATAATTTCGCCTCATGGATAGGTAGGTACTGCCCATCCATATAGGCAACGCCCGGAGGGTAATTGCGATGATCTGTGTGACACGAAGATAATTTGGGCAATTTGCGCATGTTCTGGCTTTTAGTGATCATTTGTGGGTATCAAAGGTAAAGTTAATTTATATTATGTCTGAAGTATAGCCATGGTAAGACAATTTGCAGGATTTGAATTGATTACAAACTTTATTTTCAGTTAAGATACTGGCTATGAACTGTTAAATTTATTTAAGGTATATATTCATGTTTAGAGTTTTAAATTTGCTAATGCTGTCTTCAACTTTGGCTTTTATTGTAACTGGGCAAGCTATGTCACAGAGCTTGATTTCCAGCGCAACGTGGTCAAAACCTATTTCATTTGATCACTGTGACAGTAGTGGTTGTAAGAAATATAAAAGTATTGGACTTGACCGCAAATCAGTTGAGATCGGTCAATCAATTTCAATATTAAATTCTGATAATGGTGAAACAATTTCAGATCTCATTGTAACAGGTATTAAATATGGTAACCAAATAAGAATGTGCTGGATAAATAATGATGAAAACAATGATCCTCCTAGCTATATTGTAGTAGGCGGATGTAAACCTTAGGCACACATCTCTTAACCTAATTTTCTTATATTAACAAAATCTTTCTGATCTTACAAAGCCAACTGGTGTCGTGGAAAAATGCTTTAAAGGTATTTCCAGAGAGTTGATCTTATCAATCACAGCCTGAGAAACATTTCCATAAATTTCTATTGAGAAATGCGTGGCTAATTCACTATGTTTTGCTACATAGTCTCCGACAGGCGGATTATCTGCATGGAATATAAAGTCTTCACTTCTGCGATAAACTTCTGTCCAAACAAATTTATTGGGATCATTGGGGTCTGCATCAAAATTATGAAACAGCATTCCTTCTTCAGTTCTCTCAACCGCTTTATCGGCTTCTTCAGCTATGGCTAGATAGTCATTCACCAAACCCTCTTTCACAGTTATTCTTGCTAATATTATAAAAGGGTTTTCGCCATCTATCATTTTTAATGTCCTAATATCTATGTAAGAGTTATTTATTGATTGAAACTAATAATTCCGCATCAATCTTTATGTTTTCGTGTTCATACTTGTCTCTCATTGGGATGACTGCATTCACGGCAAATTCATCCACAGCTTTCATGGCTTCATCATCAGAAGCAGTAACAAATGCAGTCATTTGTGTAGGGTCGTTTCGATCTTTGTTTATATCAACGATGACATTACCTGATACTGATGGATGACTCCAAGAGAGCCATAACTGCTTCAGCTCTTCTATAAAGGCATCATTGTCAGATTCTGTTGTAAACTTATTGATGTTTAACCGTTTAATTGTGGCCATAAGATTTCTCACCTATCTGTTTTAAGAAATTTTTCTTTGATGAACATAGTCATGTACTTTTCCATCTCGCAAGTATGCAACACCCATAACTGTGTCTACACTATCCCCAGAGTTTACTTGGTGTGTTCCAACAATTATTTCATTATTTTCATATAAAGTAACTACGTCACCTACTACCCTAAAATTTGTAGTATTCACCCAATCAAGAGTAGCTTGCCTATCAAAATCTGATGTATTCCATTTAAAGTCTTGTGTAATTACAGCTTCAATATGCGATGAATCATTTGTATTTGTACCCTGTTTCCAAGCATCTACCCATTTTCCCCAGGTAACTGACATTTGATTTTCTCCTTATATTAGTAATATTTACTTATGATCAGGCTAGTGTATCATTTTAATATTATCAATAATAAGGATTAGACCAATGGCTTATGCAAGGATTAACACTATAACTTTTTCATCAGAAGAAGCGGCTGACGAATTACAAGCCAACTATTCTTCAACTGCACCAGAAGGATTTCCCGAAGCTCAATTGCTTGTTGCGGTAAGAACTGGACCACTTACTGCCTCACTAACATCAATCTATGAAGATAAAGCTGCTTTTGATAGATCTGCTGATGAACGCACAAGACGAATGAAAGCTAATGGTCATCTAATGGAAGCAGTAGATGTTCAAGAGGGTGAAGTATATTTGAACCATGCGAGATAACAAATAACCCCATCTTCACATCATTTAAAAAGTATTTAGTAATCAGAAAATAGAAATAAATTTTATAAAAGGAATATTTATATGTCTCGTTTATTAGTCACCGTTAAAATATCCAAAGGTTTTGAGACATGGACAGACATGGCAAAATCTTTGGAAGATGAGGCTGGAGCAGAAGGCGCAAAAGTTATTTGGGCTGGAGCAAATCCTGATGAAACTTCTGTATATGTAATGATGGATGTCCCAAACCCAGAGTTTATGCAAACATTTGGTTTGCGCGAAGACGTAAAAAAAGCTCGCGAAGACGCTGGTGCTGATGTTACATCAACTACAATTATAACTCAAATTGGAGATTACTGGATAGGCGATTAACCCTATCTGTATAACACTGCAAATATGCAATTTCCCCTCCATGTCGCCCAAGCATGGAGGGAAATCTAATATCACTTTGGACATAATGATAGATTATTAGGCTGTCTCTCTGACACTTAATTAGTTGGTGTGTAATTGGAAGTTTTGTTTCCAGATTTCTTCCATTCAACAATACCATCTGTCAAATGATAGACGTTTTTTAAGCCTACTTGATCGATTAGTGCATTTCCAAGCATCTCAGTTCTGTTTCCTGTCCTACAATATAATAAAATTGGAGTTTCTGGGCCCTTAGCTAAGGAAAAGAATTTTTCTTGAAAATCCTTGTGAAGCTGTCCGCTTTCTGTGAAGGCTGTAATTGTTTCTGCTCCCTCAATGATACCAGTTTCAATCCACTCTTCCTCTCGGCGGATGTCAATTACAATATAACCATCTTTTTGGAGCTCAATGAACTCAGTAGGGGTGGATTGACCTAGAACAATAGGCATCTGTACATCTAATAACTCAATATCAAAAACTAGGGTCGCATTTGGTGGTATTGACGCGCCAGCACCAGCACTGCCATAGCCTAATTCTGAGGGAATGGTTAGTGTGCGTTTCTCTCCGACCATCATACCTAATACGCCTTGATCCCACCCCTTAATTACGCTCCCTTGGCCAAGAGTAAATGTAAAAGGTGTTCCACGGTCTAAAGAGCTATCAAATTTTGTACCATCAGTTAATTTTCCTGTATAATGTACTGAAACAGACATTCCGTTTGCTGCCTCGGCACCAGAACCTTTTTGAGTAATTTCAATTTTTAAATCTGAAGTATCCGCCATTGTAAATCCTGTGCTTTGTAAGGCTAAAACGCCCATTATCAGTATTGTGAAAATTTTATTTAACATTTTGAGCCCTTTAAAATCTAATTAAAGCCAACCAGCATTGATTTGGCGTTTATGTGCGACCATTGCGTTTCGCATTAATATAGCAACTGTAACAGGTCCAACACCACCTGGCACTGGTGTAATCCATCCTGCAATATTTATCACTGCATCAGTATCAACATCACCAACAATTTTTTGGCCTTCTGGAGTATCTATTTGATTTATACCAATATCTATAACTACAGCTCCTGGTTTGATCATATCTTGTTTTACTAGATGTGCTTTTCCAACAGCAACAACAACAACATCAGCGCGCCTTGAATGCATGGCAACTGAACGTGTCATATGATGGCAAACTGTCACTGTGCATCCCTCGGCCATAAGCATCATAGCTATGGGTTTTCCTACAATTTCTGAGTGTCCAATCATTACAACTTCTAAGCCTTCAAGTTTTAGCCCTGTTTCTTTTATTAGGGCAACACTTGCGGCTGCAGTACATGGAGCCAATGCAACGTCAGAATAAACAATATTACCAATAGAGGCTGGGTTCATTCCTTCCACATCTTTTAATGGATGTATGGCTGATTGTAATGATCTTACGTTTATGTGATCTGGTACAGGTCGTTGTAAAATAATACCTAAAACTTTTGGATCATCATTAAGAGCAAGTATTCTTGTCTTACATTCGTCCTGTGTTATTTCTGAAGGCCAATTAACTTGTTTGAATGGCATTCCTGCTTGATCAGCTCCTCTAGCTTGATTGCGTACATAAACTGCAGCTTCTGGAACATCTCCTATTAAAATTGAAACAAGACTAGGCAATTCTACAAATTGGTCTGCATACTCCTTAACTTCAGCAATAATACGTTTTTTAACAACGATGCCATCAATTAATCGATTGTCGGTAATGTTTGTCATCTGTATTCCTAGCAATCTTTTTTCGATTGGTTTTTTTTGTGAGTTAATAAATATCTTTATTTAATTCAACCAATAACTTGTGTGTTAATCATGTCAATTGATACTATCGACAAACATTGCTTAATATCAGACATGGAATTTTAAAATGGAGAAATAAATCATGGCAAAAGGGTATTTTTTAAGTGCTCATAGAAGTGAAGCTGATCCAATAAAAAAAGCTGCTTATAATTTGTTGGCTCGAGATGCATTGGAAAAAGCAGGAGGAAAAGTTATTGCAATGGCTAAAGTTGGAAAAAAACTTACTGTTCATGAAAGTGGAATTAATCTAAGTACAGTTTTAATTGAGTTCAATACATATGATGAAGCCATAAATGCATATCACTCTGTTGATTATCAAGAAGCATTATTAGCCTTGGATAATGGTGCAGATAGAGATATTAGAATTTTTGAGGGAATTTAATAAAATAAAAAAAGAGTATTTTATAATGAGATTTGCAAAAGGGTTAGAAACTTGGATAAAAAATCGTCTACCAGATTCATTGAGAGATAGATTAAATAATAATAAGTATCGTTATATAATTAAAAAAGAAAAACCAATAGATCTTATTGTCCATGTTGGAGCCCACTATGCTGAGGATAGATTTTTTTATGAAGAACTAGGGGCTAAAAATGTAATATGGATTGAGGCAGATCCTGATACTTATAAAGTTCTTAAAGCAACTTTGGATTCACATCCTAAAAGTCATACCACACACAAAATTGAATGTGCGCTAGTTTCATCAAAAAATGATACTACAATTGAATTCCATAGATTTAGTGGTGATGGTGCTTCATCCTCAATTTATAAAGCAGGTAATATTCATAAAAAACGATTTTCTGATGTTAGAGAAACAGGCGAAGTCGTAGAGCTCAAATCAAAAAATTTACAAACAATTCTTAACTTACATGACATCAAGTTTAATCAAATTAATAAATCTATGCTTGTAGTCGATGTGCAAGGTCATGAGCTATCGGTTTTAGAAGGTACTGCAGAGTTAATTTCGCAGTTTAACTTTTTAAAATGTGAAGTTTCCAGAGTTGAAATGTACGAAGGCGGCACAAAATTTGTAGATTTAGATAGTTTTTTGAAAAATAATCATTTTAGATTATCTTCTCATCCTTATTGGCGTGTCCCAGATCACGGTGATGTACTATATTCTAAATCTGAAGATTATTGAAAGAATTTGGATGCTTAATGATTGAATTATTCATATCTGCATTGGCCCTTGGGTTTCTTTTTAATGCTGTTCCAGGAGCAATATTTACTGAAAGTTTAAGACGTGGATTACAGGGAGGATTCAAATCTGCGCTTTATGTTCAATTTGGTTCCTTAGTAGGAGATTTAACCTGGGCTGTCCTTGGTCTTGGAGGAGCAGCAGTACTTTTTGAGGTAACAGTAATTAAAATACCATTGGCAATATTTGGAGGGTTATTGTTGGCTTGGCTTGCATTTAATAGTTTTATTGATGCTACAAGAAAAATTCCACTATTTCAGCCAGTCTTGAAAAAAGATGATAGATCAGAGCTAACCATTGGCGCAGCTCTTTCTTTATCTAACCCCATTAATATTACTTACTGGGCTGGAATGGCTGGAGTAATTGCAGCTCTAGGAGCGTCAGAACCAACTGGTGTGTCTTTTGTGATTTTTTTATCTGGTTTTATGCTTTCGTCAGTTATTTGGTGTTTTCTGTGCGCAGGATTTATTGGCCTCGTTAGGAAGGCGATAAATCAAACTGGATGGGTGTTGCTTAATATTGCATGTGGAATTGGGCTGGGTTACTTTTCAATTAATGTACTTATGAGTACTTACATTTCCTTGAATTAATATTACTTCATTTCCGTACACGCAGGTGAGATTGCCTGTAATAAATTCTCACCAGATCTAATTGATTTTGGTAATGTATTTATAACCTCATCTATTATTTCAGATGTAATTTCTGTAATTTCACATAGATAATCAGATCTTTTTCCGTTTGGATTATCTATCAACCATTCTTGAAATTCGCTTTCTTCAAAATATATTCCAGCGGCTGCGCCAGCAATTGGAAGCATTGTTATTATGCGTTTTAAGCGAGCTTTTGCTTTTATTTTTGTAATAGTCTTTTTAATTTCTTTTCTGTGTTTAATCGTATTTGAGGTAATTTCGGCACTTAATTTCGCAACCATAAATGTCTTTTGAAGAGCCCAAATTGATGAAAAAACAGTTATTGATGCTAAAGAACATAATAACCAAATTAAAAATACTGTATTTTTAAATAATGATAACACAAAATTTTCCTATTACGTTACAAGAAACCTTAGTTAAATATATCAATTATTTTTTTGTTGTTCCAATGTGGCAATGATAGAAGGCAAACGTTTACCTTGCAACATCATATGATCACGCATTAAATTACATGCATGCTCGCCATCCCCAGATAGAATTGCATCACAAATGATTTTATGCTCATCAGTTGATTTATTTAACCTGCCTCGAATTTCGTATGGCATAGTTCTATAAGAGTTCAGATTTATTTGGAGTTGCCTTAGTTGCTCAATGAGCCAATCATTTCCGCTCGCATTATGAATAGCAGTATGAAAATCTAAATTTGCCATCGCATATTCTGCATTATTTTGAACTTCTGCTGCCTTTGTGCATTTTGCTAGACCGCGCTCAATCGCTTCAACGTTTTCTTTAGTAAGCGATAGCGCCGCTAGTCTGCATGCCATACCTTCTAACTCTGCAGCAACTTGAAATAAATCAAGTAATTGTTTTGCACTCAACACTCTAACAAATGAGCCCTTTCTTGGACGTGTTTCTAAGACCCCAGATTCAACAAGTGTTCGTATAGCTTCTCTTATGGGTGTCCTTGAAACGCCAAATCTTTCAGCAAGAGCGGTAACTTCTAGTTGATCTCCTGGCTTTAGAATGCCTGAAGATACTTCTTTACGAATATCAGAAATTAATTTGTCAGCTGTTCGAGCCATCTTAGTTCACTGTTTTTGTTGTACTAATAAATACACCGTCTTCTTAATGGATGCAATGAGCAATACTATGTATTTTTATAACTTGCATATGGATACATATAATGTACTACTTTATCAACGCACTTGGAATCGCCTGGTGTGTATGTTTTGGGAGGAACGAATGAGAACAACAATACTGGCTGCGACAGCGGCCCTGTCACTTGCTGCAAGTGGCATAGCACAAGCGGAAGAGCTTCGCTTATCTCACCAATGGTCAAATAAAGATGTACGCCACAAAGTGGCTGAGATCGTTGCAAACGAAGTAGCAGCAGCAAACGTTGATTTAGAGATCAAGATCTTTGGATCAAAATCACTCTTCAAACCACGCGAGCAGTATAAGCCGCTAAGCCGTGGCCAATTAGATATGACTGTTTTCCCACTAAGTTACGCGGGCGGACAACAACCAGCATTCAACTTAACGCTTATGCCTGGATTGGTTAAGAACCATGATCACGCAGCACGCTTAAATGAATCAGAGTTCATGGGTAAACTAGAAGCTAAAATGGCAGAAGACGATGTCATGGTGCTTGTACATGGTTATCTTGCAGGTGGCTTTGTTGGTAAAGACAAATGCATCACAAACCCTGACGATGTAAAAGGCTTGCAAACACGTGCAGCTGGTAAAGCGTTTGAACAAATGCTGGTAGGCGCGGGGGCATCTATTGCTTCAATGGCGTCTTCAGAGATTTATAATGCGATGCAAACTGGCGTTCTAAACGCTGCGAACACATCATCGTCATCATTTGTTTCTTACCGTATCTATGAGCAAGTAAAATGCTACACACCAGCTGGTGATGTTGCGCTTTGGTTTATGTATCAGCCATTGTTGATGAACAAATCAAAGTTTGAGAGCTTATCTGATGCACAGCAAGCTGCTTTAAGAGCAGGGGCTGCAAAAGCGGAAGCTTTCTACTTAGAAGAAGCTAAGAAGCAAGATGCTGCATCTGTTAAAGTCTTCGCAGACGCAGGCGTTGAGATTGCAAACATGTCTCCAGCTGATTTTGAAGCATGGCGCGCAATTGCAATGGAAACATCATACAAGAAGTTTGTATCAGACGTTTCTGACGGACAAGAGCTTCTTGATCTTGCTTTATCTGTAGAATAATTTTTTAGGGCAGCAGTGGTTAACATTGCTGCCCATTTTCTTTTTTGATTTTTAATTTAGGAAAACTTGATGGCAAGTGTGAGCTCCGCTGCGGAATCTAAAACAGGCAATAACCAGTTTCTGCGTATCGTAGCAGCTATCTCCACACTTTCAGGTTGGCTGTCAGCTGGAATGATAATGCTGTCAGTTCTTATTACATGCCAGATGATTTTTATCCGGTTTGTTTTGAACGGCTCAACTGTTTGGCAAACTGAGATGGTTGTGTATCTTATGATCACAGCAACACTTATTGGATTGCCATATGTTCAGCGTATGCGTGGACATGTGAACGTAGATCTTATTCCAATAATGTGCCCGCCACGTTTGCGATATTACTTAAGCCTTTTTACCCTAAGCTTGTCATCCGCCATCGTGGTTGTGATGCTGTATTACGGTTATGACTATTGGCACATTGCTTGGTCAAAAGGTTGGACGTCAGATACCATATGGGCTGTTCGTTTATGGATACCATATTCAGCTCTACCAATTGGTTTTTCTCTTTTGCTTTTACAACTTATTGCTGACTTGGTTGCTGTTATTTTGAAGATAGATGCCCCTTTCGGTTTGGAGGACAAATAATGGATCCGTTATTCCTTGGTGCACTCGTTGCGATTATCACAATTGTTGTTCTGTTCTCTGGCGTCTCAGTTGCTATTGGGTTGCTGATTGTATCGGCAGGGTTCCTCATTACGTTTGATGGTTTGCGCTCACTTGAATTGATGCCAGAGATACTCTTTGGAAAGCTAGACAGCTTTGCGCTTCTCTCTATCCCTATGTTTATCATTATGGGCTCTTCGATTGCATCTACGCGGGCAGGGGCTGATTTGTATGAAGCTCTTGAGAGATGGCTTACGCGTGTCCCAGGTGGTTTGGTTATCTCTAACCTTGGAGCCTGTGCTTTGTTTGCTGCGATGTCTGGTTCTAGTCCTGCAACTTGTGCGGCTATTGGTAAGATGGGTATTCCAGAGATGCGCAAGCGTGGATATCCTGACGGCGTTGCTGCAGGTTCTATTGCTGCGGGGGGGACGCTTGGTATTCTTATTCCACCATCCGTCACGATGATTGTTTATGGGATTGCGACAGAGACATCTATTGGACGTTTGTTCTTAGCTGGCGTCTTCCCAGGCTTGCTTCTTGTGAGCTTATTCATGGCATGGTCACTGTATTCCACATGGAGATCAGGAAACACGGAAACCTTGTCACCACGCTCATACACTTGGCAGGAGCGCTTTGAGATCTTACCGCGTGTGATACCGTTTATACTGATCATTCTAGGCGTCTTATATGCAATGTATGGTGGTGTTGCGACTCCATCAGAAACGGCAGCTGTTGGCGCTTTACTCTGTCTATTGATAGCAATGATTATTTATAAGCTCTGGCACCCCCGCCTCTTATGGCAAGTGTTACGTGACAGTACGAAAGAAAGTGTGATGATCTTGTTTATCATCGCGGCTGCAGGCGTGTTCTCTTATATGCTTTCAAGCTTATACATCACACAATCCATTGCAGAATGGATAGGGACGCTCGATGTAAATAGATGGGTCCTTATGATTGCCATCAATATCTTCCTACTCATTGCAGGGTTCTTCTTGCCACCTGTTGCGGTGATCTTAATGGCAGCACCTATCTTACTGCCAATCATTACAACTGCTGGCTTTGATCCTATCTGGTTTGCGGTTGTTCTTACAATCAACATGGAGATTGGTTTGATCTCACCCCCTGTTGGATTGAACCTCTACGTGATTAACGGCATTGCGCCAGATATCCCACTTAAGACCATTCTCTCAGGCTCACTCCCGTTTGTGGCCTGTATGATCGTTGCAATCATTCTCCTGTGCATCTTCCCAGATATCGCAACTTGGCTCCCAGACTACATGATGGGAACCGCAAGATGAAAAATATAATAAAAGGTTAATTTATGACACATAAAAATCGCCGCGTAGGATTAATAGTTCCGAGTTCAAATGTAACTATGGAAACTGAAATACCTGCTTTATTACGGAACAGAGAAGAAATTTTTTCTGATCGATTTACATTCCATTCATCCAGAATGCGCATGAAAAGTGTTGTAAAAGAAGAGCTTGAGCGTATGGATGATGATAGTGTTAGATGTGCTTTTGAATTATCTGATGCTGCAGTTGAAGTACAAGCTTATGCCTGTTTGGTCGCTATAATGAGTAGGGGGCATGGATATCATAAAGTATCTGAACAGCGGTTGTTCAAAGCAACTAAAGAAAATGGTGTGCCCACTCCATCTGTAAACTCAGCAGGCGCGCTCATAAATGGCATGCACTCATTAGGAATGAAAAAAGTATCAATTATTTGCCCTTATATGAAACCACTTACAAAATTAGTTGTTGATTATATTGAGAACCAAGGAATTGAAGTTCAGGATTTTCTTGCACTAGAAATTCCCAATAATCTAGAGGTTGCAGCACAAGATCCAAATGCTCCAGCCGAATTGTGGAAAAAATTAGATACAAAAGGAATAGATGGTATTATTGCATCTGCTTGTGTTCAAATGCCATCACTTCCCGCCATAGAAAAGATTGAAAAGATGTCAGGATTGCCAACACTTTCTGCTTCTGTTGCAACAACTTGGTCTATTCTTAATGCATTAGATTTAACTGCAAAAGCTCCTGGTGGTGGAGCGTTATTGGCCGGGTATTAAATTATTTTAAAGTGATTAAGATCTTTTATATCCTATTTTCAAATTAAAATCAGTTTCACAAGTATCTCCAGAACAACATTCAAATATATTGGATTTGCATATGATACATTGTTCATGCCCATGTACTACAATTGTATTCAGTTCATGTTGGCATCTTGGACAGCGTTGAATATTTAAGTTTGAGGGTATTAAATAATTATCCATGATTAATTTTAATTCTTTTTAAGGCTTAATATCCAATTTTTTTAATATCAAACGGTGTGGTTTGATATATTTGATTAATCCAGTTTCCATATAGTAAATGGGCATGACTTCTCCATTTGTTTAACGGCGGCTTTTGAGGGTCATCATCAGGATAATAATTCATTGGAATGTTAATTGGCGTATTGTTTTCGATGTCGCGGTCATACTCTTGCTTTAATGTTTCTTTATCATACTCAAAGTGATTAAATATGTATAAGGCATTATGCTTTTCGTCTTCAACTAAGCATGGGCCAGAAGTTTCACTATCTATTAATATATTTAATCCTGCATTAAGTATTTCACTGGCTTTATTTTCTGTCCACCTACTGACAGGTATCACTAAATCGTCAGAAAAACCTGTTAAAAATCTTGATGTTGGATCTGTAACTTGGCACCTATGGCAACCAAATATTTTTTTGTTTAGCACATGTTTATCCACTCCATGAAAATGATTAATCATGGCCATTCCGCCCCAACATACACCAAATGTTGAATGAACATTAGTTTGTGTCCAATCAAAAATAGTTTTTAGTTCAGGCCAGTATGTTACTTCATTGAATTTAAGATGTTCAATAGGGGCTCCAGTAATGATTAAGCCATCAAATTTTTGATCCTTAATTTCATCAAAGCTTTTATAAAATGAATTCATATGATCATTAGAAGTATGTTTGCTTTTGTGCTCAGACATTCTGATTAATGTCAGTTCTATTTGCAGTGGCGTCGAACCAATTAATCTTGAAAATTGATTTTCGGTTTGTATTTTTAAGGGCATAAGATTTAATAACCCAATTTTTAATGGCCTAATGTCTTGACGATCTGCATCTGAATTAGACATTACATTGACACCTTCTGATTTTAAAATCTCAAAAGCGGGTAATTTGGATGGAATACGTATTGGCATTTTCTATCCTTCCAAATTTGCAGAAATTAAAGATTTAAATTCATCTGCAGATCTTACGGTTGCTACATCACTGGCTTTTAATGTAATTCCCCAATCTTTTGCAATTTTTCGGTATCTTGGTGATCTATTTTCTAATAATTTCCTGTAACCCCAAATAATAAATTCATTTGGGTCAACTTTTGATTCAGAAATACTTTTCTCTTTTAAAAAATTATCCCAACACTCAATCAAAAATTTCTCATTGTAATACATTGGCTTAGGAGACTTAATGAATCTTTTAACTAATTCTTCAGCATGCTCTTCTGTGCCTTCAATCCAAACCGGTAAAACATATTGTGATAAGGTTTTCATCACATTATCATTTTTATCATTACAATCTACAATTTCCACTATTGAACCAGATGTATCGCACACGAATTTATCATAATCATACAAAGATTTAGCACGTTGAATAAAGTGAACGGTATCTAACATTGCATTTGTTTCAGCGTCACGGTGCAAACGTTGTCGCCGTAAGTACTCTTTAAAAGGAATGCCACCTTTAGAAGGGTCCCCAGGTTTTCCTAAGTAAGATGAAAGGGGGGAAAGATCACTAAATTTCATATTTGCTGAAATATAAATAGCGTCAGTTTGTAATAGGTTTGCTAAAAATGGATTGGACATTGCTTCTTTTTTAAAATTATCAGCTATGTGCTCACCCATATAACGTGTGCCAATTCTGTAATCTACGCTGTAATGAAACCAATCACCGTTATTTCGTAGTAGTTCTGAAATATATGTCTTCCCAAGACCGGACATTCCAAAAAGCATGATACTTTTTGATTGAGATGCAGTCCAATCTGACTTTGAATTATAAAGCATTGGTCAATCTTTCTAGAGTTACACTGTGTAAATCAAATATATAAAGTAAATTCAACGTTTTTTACGATTGAAAAGTCGTCCATCAATAAAACACATTCCTAGTGTAATTAACAAAAAACCTAAATAAGCAGATGGCATAAGTTTTTCTCCAAGAAATAGAGAGCCCCACAATATAGCCATCGGTGGAACAAGCAAAGTGACTAATGATAAATTAGCACTACCGGCTAAGTTTAACGCTCTATAGTATAAGAGATATGCAATAGCAGTTGCCGGTACTGACAGAAATATCATTGAAATAATTGTAGTTTTTCCTAAATCATAGTTGGGTACACCATCGATCATAAAAGCGAGAGGTACCATTATTATACTTGCACTTGAAAGCATTCCTGTAGCTGCCATTATTGGATTAACGCCTTTGAGCTTTGATCTTGCCCAAATCGCAGCTACGGCATATGAAAAACATGCGCATATTAAAGATATTTGTGCCAAAGATTGCAGGTCGAAGTTTGTTAAGGTATCAAAACCAATTATTATGCATACACCCAGTAATGCAAACAATAATCCTATACTTTTATCAAATGAAAGCCGCTCATCTCTAAATACTATTGATGCTAGAGCAAAGGTAATTATTGCTGTTGTACAGTTTAGAATTGAAGCTAATCCGCTTTCAATATGGGTTTGCCCCCATGCAATAAGTGAAAAAGGAATGGCATTGTTTAAAAAACCCATAACAAATAAGACGCAACATTGCCTGAAATTTGGAATAGGTAACTTTAATAACAAAACAACAAGCCAAAGCGTAAAACTTGCCCAAACTACACGATTTGCAACCATAGTAAAAACAGGGACTTCTCGTAAGATTAGTGAATAAGCCAAGAAGCTACCACCCCAAATAGTGGCGAGACTTAACAACGAAATCCATGCTGACAGTGACAATATTTTTTGGTTCATAAATTTTCCAAATGTTCGTTAACTAAATTAACTTCGTTCTTACTTAAAATCGTTGAGCGTGGATATTGAGGCGAATTACGATCATCAAGAATTGGATGATCCCAATTATTTGTTGTCTGAAAAAAAGCAGCAACACCCTCTCGTCCAAAGTGTTGATAAAAACCTTGAATCACACAATCTAGATAACTCAAAAGTATAGGCTTCTTAATGTTTTTATTAATATAAGCTGGATTTCCAACATACATCTGCATGTCATATTGAGCTAAATTATGTCTTTTATAGCCAGTTTCTCTTAAATCTAATGCATGCCATCCAATATTCTCTGTGCTGGCTCTCATACCCTGCAGTATTGTGAAATCACATGGTGTTACTGATAGAAAGGCGATGTTATGAATGCTAGAACTAACCCATTCCCTTTTCCATCCTTCTATCTCTGTTGGATGAGGATTTAGATATTTGTGTGTTTGTAAATTTACTAATGACCCATATCCAAAAAAATTAGTCATTATAATTTATTATCCTTTTTTAGTTTCAGACCATATATTTATATAATTGGCTATAAAAATTATTATAGCACCTCCGATAATAAATATATCAAGGGCTTCATTGTAAAACACATATCCAATTGCTGCTATTACAGGTAATCTACAAAAGTCTATTGGAGTAACAACAGTCGCAGGAGCTAATTGCAGAGCTTTAGTGATACAGAAGTGAGCTAATAGGCCTCCAATCCCTATAATTATAATCCAGATAAAGTTAGAGCTTGAAGGCAATGATATATCACCATCATAGCCTGCACAAATTACAGCCATAAGAAGCTGCATTGATGTTAGCCAAAAAAGGATACAAGTAATACTTACTTTCTGAGTTAATTGTTTGGTGAAAATAACGGAGCATGCAAAGCCAATTGCGCAAAGTGCTGCTGGAATTATACCAGGAGCTAATCCTGCAAGCCATGGGCGTGTGACTATCAGAATACCTATGAAGCCAACTAAAATGGAAATTATTCTAATATTTGTGAGACGTTCTCCCAATAAGAATGGAGCTGCTAACATCACCCACAATGGTACTGAGAATTCAAATGCAAAAAGTTGTGCAAATGGGATCAGAGTAAGAGCATAAAACCATAAGTTTTGACCCGTAAAATGCGATAGGTTTCTATAGAAATGGAGATATAGATTTTGAGTGTTAATTTCTCGATGAGTTTTAAATAATTTAGCTAGCAATAAAACAATAAATAACCCAATTATTGAACGATACATCATAATTTCAAATGTATCTAACTCAAAAGAAATTTCACGCCCAGAAACTGCCATAGCTGAAAATGAAACTATAGTTCCTGTCATCCAAATCGCAGCTTGGATAGTAGTTGAAAAAGAGTTAAACACCTAACATGATTTCAAATAATAGTGTTGATAAAGCATTTAAGAGTTCACCCATTGTATATTAATACTCAATGATTACTTAAGATGTAGTTATGTGACTTTGTAAAGCCAAGATGAGCAAGTATTAATTTATTAATATACGCACTAAATATGAATAAAAGTGAACGTATGAAAACATGTAAGCATTTATTTAATCAAAGCTATATCATTCCACTCAGACTCAGAAATTATTTGTGACCTTCCTTCACCAACTGAATTTATTGCACCCATCAATTGTTTTATAGTTCCATTTTTTTCCCATTTTCCAAGTATTTTACCATCAGAATCTAATTGATACGATATTGTTTTTATTTCGTTTTTAGCTTCATTATCTTCAAAAAAATGAAAAACATTATTACTCCCTTTGGGGCGAAAAAATACAGACATGTTTAATCTTTCTATCAGATAGTTTTAATATATTTGTAATAATTTTTTTGAAGTAATCACTTTTGCAAATTCATCATTTAAGGATGCGAGAGCAGTATTATGCATAAGTCCAGAGTCAAAGATTTCTCCATTTTGACCTACTTTGTTAAAAGTAGCGGTGGCATCTGAAATCAGATATGTATTGTATCCATAATTACCTGCCATTCTTGTTGTGGTGGAAATGCAATGGTCTGTAGTTAACCCAATAATTACAACAGTGCTACAGTTCATGCCATCAAGAATTATTTTAAGTTCAGTTCCAATAAAGCAACTATTAACTGATTTTGTTAAAACAGTTTCACCATTAATGGGTGCGCACAAAGGATTGAATTTAAAGCCTTCTGTATTATGGTGCAGTTTTGATTTTGTGTCTTTAGAACTGTGACGAACATGAATTATTTTTTCATTATGTGCTCTCCAAGTAGAGATAATTTTTGCACAGATAATTTCGGCATCTTTATTATTTCTGTTCCCGCCCCAACTGTCTTCGTCTAAAAAGCCTAATTGTAAGTCAACACAGATTAATATGGGTTTTACCTGCCGAAGTTTCATTTAATTACATTTTACTCCCAATTAATAATTAATCTTTAATGTATTAGTCCATTTTTATCCCACTTAGCCAATGCTTTTTCCCAACTTGGAATACTATTGGATTCGTAACCATAAACTTTTCCACTACCAATCTTAGAAAAATTTTTCATTGCTTTTAAATGAGCTGGAGATGTCAAATAACTCATCATGTGTTTTTTTGATTTCCACACAGTTAATGTGTGTTGATATCCATGACGTGAATTGAACGCACAATGTAGTATTCCATCAGCTTTTTGAGCATCTTTTGAGGCAGGGATTGTTAATTTCCAAAACCTTATCCAACCAATCAAACCTTTTGGTTTAAGTCCTGTTACTGATACATACATTTAAAAAAATCCAGAAATGATACATTAATTTTATGTGATAGATTATTGTTTTTATTTATTTTATTCCCACTCAATAGTTCCTGGAGGCTTTGATGTTATGTCGTACGTAACACGATTAATACCTTCAACTTCATTTATAATGCGAGTTGCAGTTTCCCCAAGAAACTCATGTGAAAAAGGATAATAGTCTGCGGTCATTCCATCAACGGAAGTAACTGCGCGAAGTGCACAAGCAAAGTCATATGTGCGTCCATCACCCATTACTCCAACTGTGCGCACAGGGAGAATAGCAACAAATGCCTGCCAAATATCATCATACAGATTATGTTTTCTGATTTGATCTATGTAAACTGCATCAGCTTTTCGAAGTATCTCTAATTTTTCACGAGTAATTTCACCAGGACATCGAATAGCTAAACCTGGACCTGGGAAGGGATGCCTTCCGACAAAGCTCGATGGTAAACCAAGCTCTCTTCCTAATTCTCGAACTTCATCTTTGAACAATTCGCGTAATGGCTCAACAAGTGCCATGTCCATTTTCTCAGGCAATCCACCAACATTATGGTGAGATTTTATAGTTACTGATGGTCCTCCTGAAAAAGAAACACTTTCTATGACATCTGGATATAAAGTTCCTTGGGCTAAAAATTTTGCACCAATTGGTTTTGCATATTTATCGAATACATCGATAAATAATTTACCAATAATCTTTCTTTTTGTTTCAGGATCGGATTGTCCATCTAATTGGCCAAGAAATAATTCTTGCTCATCTGCATGAATAAGTTTCATATTGTAGTGATCCCTAAACATTGTGACCACTTCTTCTGCTTCACCCATTCTAAGCAATCCATGATCTACAAACACACAAGTTAATTGATCCCCGATGGCTTCGTGTAATAAAACAGCAGCAACAGAACTATCTACACCACCTGATAAGCCGCAAATTACCTGATTATCACCAACAGTTTCTTTTATGGAAACAATTGCTTGCTCCCTGTAAGCTCCCATTGTCCAATCACCCGTAAAACCTGCTATTTTTATGAAATTTTCATAAAGTTTTGCACCATTAGGCGTATGGTGTACTTCTGGGTGAAATTGGACTGCATAAAAGTTTCGATTTGTATCGGCAGTTATTGCAAATGGTGCGTTAGGCGAAGTGCCGTATACTTCAAAACCATCTGCAATTTCAGATACGTGATCTCCATGGCTCATCCAAACTTGTTCATCGCCACTTTCAAACCATCCTTCAAGTATATTTAATTGATTTGAGTTTTGTGAAACATATGCTCGCCCAAATTCTGCAGTACCATGTCCAGTTTCAACTTTGCCACCTAATTGGTGCATCATTACTTGTTGCCCATAGCATATGCCTAATAATGGTATGCCCATTCCAAACAACTCTTTAGGAGCGCGAGGGCTATCATTCTTAGTTACTGAAGATGGTCCACCTGATAATATTACGGCTTTTGGATTAAACTCATTCAAAAAGGTAAAATCAACATTGTTGAATGGATGGATTTCACAATAGACATTTAGCTCTCGTAAACGGCGAGCAATGAGCTGAGTTACTTGGCTACCGAAATCGATAATGAGGAGGCGGTCATGTGATATATCTGTCATGAATGCCGTTTATTAGCATGTCTAGATCCGCGCAAGAGTGTTTGTGGATAATTATACTCTGAAATTCTTTTAATTAACCAATTAAATGTCGCCATCGACACATAATAGCCGAATTTGTAACTAAATAATTATTAATACAAACATATCATAATACCTAATTTATAAAGGATTAGAATCATGTCTGACACAGCTGAACAAAACACAACTCGAAGAAGAGTCCGTGGCGGTGGTGGAGCAGCGCGACGTGCAGAAAGAACTGCAGTAGTCATTGAAACGGCAAGATTTATTGAGCGAAATATACCAAACTTTGAAGTTTTAAATGAAGAAGCACTTAAAATAATAGAATTTAATGCTGAAACAGTTCTAGAAGAAATTGGTGTAAACTTTCCCGAAAACCCTAAAGCATTACAACGTTGGAAAAATGCTGGCGCAAATGTAGATGGAGATCGAGTAAGAATTCCACGAGGTTTAGCAAGAAAATTAATAAAAACTGCACCAGCAAAGTTTACTCAGCATGCCAGAAATCCTGAAAAAAATGTTGAAATCGGTGGAAATACTATGGTTTTGGCTCCAGTTTATGGACCACCTTTTATACGTGATTTAGAAGGTGGACGTCGCTACGCAACAATTTCTGATTTTCACAAAATTGTTAAACTTACATATATGTCAAAATACCTTCACCATTCTGGAGGAACTGTATGTGAACCAACAGATATAGCAGTTAACAAGCGTCATTTGGATATGCTTTACGCACACATGACACTTACTGATAAGCCTTTTATGGGATCTGTTACTGCACCACAAAATGCTCAAGATAGTGTAAATATGTGTAATATACTTTTCGGCGAAGATTTTGTTCAAAATAATACTGTTATGACATCGTTAATAAATATTAATTCTCCAATGGTATTTGATGACATTATGATGGGTGCAATGGAGGTTTATGCGGAAAACAATCAAGCATGTATTGTCTCTCCATTTATTGTTGGTGGTGCAATGGCGCCTGTGTCTGTTGCAGGTACATTGACGCAAGTTTTAGCTGAAGCTCTTGCTGGGGTTGCTTATAATCAACTTTGCCGTCCTGGAGCGCCGGTAATAATGGGTGCTTTTGTTGCCTCAATTGATATGAATTCAGGTGCGCCGACTTTTGGTACACCTGAGGCCTCAAAAATTCTCTATGGGGCAGGGCAGTTAGCAAGAAGGTTAAACTTGCCTTTCCGATCTGGTGGATCATTGTGTGGATCTAAATTGCCAGATGCCCAAGCTGCTTATGAGACAGCAAATACCTTAAATGCTGCATTGTTAGGGGGTGTAAACTTCTGTTTGCATTCTGCAGGTTGGTTAGAAGGTGGATTAGTCTCAAGTCTTGAAAAACTTGTTATGGATGCAGACCAATTAGGGGTTCTTCACTCTATAGCTGAAGGTGTGGATATGTCTGAAGATGCCCAGGCAATGGGTGCAATAAGAGAAGTTGGCCCGGGTGGACATTACTTAGGGTGTGAGCATACTCAAAATAACTTCAAAAACAGTTTCTGGAGAAGTGATGTTTTAGATTATAAACCTTTTGAAACATGGACTGAAGATGGCGAAAAAGACACGGTCACATTGGCAAACGAAAAAGTGCATAAAATGTTAAGCGACTACATTCAGCCTCCTATTGATCCATCAATAGATGAAGCGCTGAAGGCTTATATGCAATCTCGTAAAGATAGCGAACCTGATGCTTTTGGTTAATACTAATCTAAGCTTAATGCATTAATTATTGGAATAAAGCTGTCAGCTTTCAATGATGCGCCTCCTACTAGGCCGCCATCAACATTTTTTATGGCTGATATTTCATTTACATTTTTTGCATTCATGGAACCGCCATATAAAATATTTATTGACTGTCCTATCTTTTCACCAAAGTTATTCTCTAATTCAATTCTGATAAAATCATGTACTTCTTTAATTTGTTCAATCGAAGGGGTTAATCCAGTTCCAATTGCCCAAACAGGTTCATAGGCAACGATTATAGTCTCGCCAGATATTTCTAGGGGTAATGAATCTACTAACTGTCGCTTTACTATATCTAGAGTTACACCAGTTTCTCGCTCAGTTAATGTTTCGCCAATGCATACAATCGCCTTAAGTTTGTTTTTCAGGGCTATGTTTGCCTTTTCTCTTATTTGATGGTTATTTTCATTATAGTTTACCCGTCGCTCAGAGTGTCCAACTATGACGTGTGTTGCCCCAGCATCCTTGATCATTTCTGCGGAAATATCACCAGTAAATGCACCAGATTTATTAATATGGCAATTCTGACTGCCAGTAAAAATATTATTTGTTCTTTCTGACATTTCCTTAATTAATGTATCGGGAACACATAAGATTACATCACAATTTACGTGCTTTGATGCTGCATCAATAAGAAATATGTCAGCAAAATTTTCTCGAAGACCGTTCATCTTCCAGTTTCCAGCTGCAGTTGGTCTTCTCATATTATAACCTTTAAAATTGTAATTTTTCATGTAATTTTTTAAATATTACATGCCTTCAAATTTGATGCTTTCACCACACCCACAAGCTTCTGAGACATTTGGGTTGTTAAATTTAAAGCCTGCTTCAAGTAAAGACACTTCGTAATCAATTTCTGTCCCAAATAAGAACATCTGCGCCATAGGAGCTATCATAACAGTTGCTCCATTTTGTGTGATTATTTCATCATTTGGATCTATGTCATCAACATAATCCATTGTATATTCCATACCGGCGCACCCGCCTTTTTTGACGCCAACTCGTAGTCCCTTCTTATTACCTTGCTCCATTAGCTTGCGTATTTGAGCAGTGGCAGTTTCAGTAATTGTTAACGCTTGTTTTCCTGGAATATTAAACATTTACATGAAGCCTAACTCTAATCTGGCTTCATCTGACATCATATCCATACCCCACTGAGGCTCCCATATGAGTTCAACATTAACTGATTGAACTCCAGGAATAGGTTCAATTGCATCTTGAACCCAACCAGGCATTTCTCCAGCGACAGGACATCCCGGGGCTGTGAGTGACATTTTCACATCAACAGCGCCAGAATCAGAGATTTCAATTGTATATATTAATCCAAGATCAAATATATTAACTGGTATCTCGGGATCGTGCACTGTTCTACATGCTTCACATATAGGTTCATATAATGCATGGTCTGTAGATGATGGTACAATTAACGGTGTACCTTCCATTTGTGTATCATTTGAAGCGTTCATTGTTCTTCTCACTTGGAATTCTTGAGTAATCATATAAGGAATAGAAAAGTAAACGTCTAGGGTGACTCGACATGACAAACCGTTTCCAATTTAATATCAACGCAATAGATGGGCGTGCTCGTACTGGTGTTATAAATACTCCAAAAGGAGACATCCGTACACCTGCGTTTATGCCTGTGGGAACTGCAGCAACTGTTAAAGCAATGATGCCAGAGAACGTAAAGGCTACTGGAGCAGATATATTACTAGGTAATACATATCATTTAATGCTTAGGCCAGGGGCTGAACGTGTTCATAATCTAGGTGGTTTGCATAAATTTATGAATTGGCAAGGTCCAATTCTAACCGACTCAGGTGGATATCAAGTTATGAGCTTAACTGATTTGCGCAAACTCACTGAAGAAGGTGTTAAGTTTAAAAGTCACATAGATGGTTCTCTACACAATTTAACGCCTGAATATTCAATGGAAATTCAACGACTGCTTGGCTCAGATATAGTAATGTCCTTTGATGAATGTACTCCATTTCCTGCTACTGAAAAACAAGCAAAATCGAGCATGGATTTATCAATGCGTTGGGCGCAACGTTCCAGAGATGCATTTGGAGATAGGCCAGGGTATGCATTATTTGGAATTCAGCAGGGCTCTACTTTTAAAGATATGCGAGCCGAAAGTGCTGAGAAATTAACAAATATTGGCTTTGATGGCTATGCAGTTGGAGGTCTTGCAGTTGGCGAGGGTCAAGATTTAATGTTTGAAGTCTTGGAATATGCCCCAAATCAATTGCCAACAGATAAACCTCGATATTTGATGGGGGTAGGTAAACCAGACGATATTGTGGGAGCTGTTCAACGAGGCATTGATATGTTTGATTGCGTCTTGCCCAGTCGATCTGGGCGCACAGGCCAAGCTCTCACAAGGAGAGGCGCTGTAAATATGCGAAATTCTAGGCATCGAGACGATCAAAGACCATTGGATGAAACATGTGAATGCCCATGTTGCAAAAATTATAGTAGAGCATATCTTCATCATGTTCATAAAGCAGGAGAGATTATTAGTTCCATGTTGCTTACATGGCATAATTTACATTATTACCAAGTGCTTATGTCTGAACTAAGACAAGCAATTGCATCAAATAAACTTGATTCATATGTAGCAGAGTTTCATTCGATTCGCGAAAGAGGCGATATTGAACCTATCTAAAGTAATTAGAAATTATTTGAAAAATTTAGGTTCAATTGCTTGACTTTCCATGTTCGGTAACCACATTATAGGTACCGTAACTTACAGGAAAAACTTTACGTTGCTGCAAATGTGGGGCGTTAGGTTTTTTGCTAAAATAAAGGAATAACCATGACTGATGCTAAAAGCGTCTCTTTTCCAGTATTACCACTAAGAGATATTGTTGTTTTCCCAAATATGATTGTACCGCTTTTTGTAGGCAGAGAAAAATCCGTTCGTGCTCTCGAAGCTGTAATGGAAAATAGCAAAGAAATTATTCTTGCCTCACAAATTGATCCATCTGAAGATGACCCAACAACAGAAACTATTTATCAAAATGGCGTATTAGCTACGGTAATGCAGTTACTTAAATTACCTGATGGGACTGTTAAAGTATTAGTCGAAGGCCAAGATCGTGTTCAGATAACTGAATATTTAGATAACGAAGATTTTTTTGAAGCATCTGCTGATATCCTCGAGGTTACGCGTAATGATGAGGCTGCAATTGAGGCTCTGACCCGAACTGTTTCAAAAGAATTTGAACGTTACGCTAAAATGAATAAAAATGTGCCAGATGAAGCCTTAGCAACCGCACTTGAAAGTGATAATGCTGGCGCACTTGCAGATACCGTCGCCGGCCACTTGGCAATAAGAGTCGATCAAAAACAAGAATTGTTAGAGACACTTGATATAGGCGAAAGACTAGAAGCAATTTATGGTCTTATGCAGGGAGAAATGTCTGTTCTTAAAGTGGAACGAAAGATTAAATCACGTGTGAAAAACCAAATGGAACGCACGCAACGTGAGTACTATTTAAATGAGCAAATGAAAGCTATCCAAAAAGAATTAGGTGACGGCGAAGGTGGAGAAGACGAAACTTCTGAATTAGAAGAATTAGTAAGAAATACTAAATTTTCAAAAGAAGCCAAAGAAAAAGCTGAAGGTGAATTGAAAAAACTGCGTAACATGTCACCAATGTCTGCAGAAGCCACAGTTGTACGAAATTATCTTGACTGGTTAACATCTATTCCTTGGAATAAAAAATCTCGAGTTAAAAAAGACTTAAATGCTGCTCAAACTATCCTTGATAAAGATCATTATGGTCTCGAAAAAGTTAAGGAAAGAATTGTTGAATACTTGGCTGTTCAAAAAAGGTCTGCAAAGATCAAAGGGCCAATTTTGTGCTTAGTTGGCCCTCCTGGGGTCGGGAAGACATCACTTGGTAAATCAGTTGCGAAGGCTACGGGGCGAGAGTTTATCCGAATTTCCCTTGGTGGAGTTCGAGATGAAAGTGAGATTCGTGGCCACAGAAGAACTTATATTGGTTCAATGCCAGGAAAAATTATTCAAGCAATGAAAAAGGCTAAAACTAACAATCCATTGATTTTGTTAGATGAAATAGACAAGATGGGACAGGATTTCCGTGGTGATCCTGCATCAGCTATGCTTGAAGTACTTGACCCAGAACAAAACAGTACTTTTACTGATCATTACATGGAAGTTGAGTATGATTTATCTAATGTAATGTTCCTGACAACTGCAAATAGTTATAACATGCCAGGACCTTTGCTTGATAGAATGGAAATAATTCCACTTTCAGGTTATACAGAAGACGAAAAACATGAGATTGCTAAGCAACATTTGCTAGGCAAGCAAATTAAGAACCATGGACTTAAAGAAAGTGAGTTTTCTTTAAGTGATGATGGGTTGAAAGAGCTTATTAGACGATACACTCGTGAAGCTGGGGTTAGAAGCTTAGAGCGTGAAATTGGTAAGCTATGCAGGAAAGTTTTAACCTCAATTGTTAAAGGATCTACAAAATCTGTTGCTGTTTCCAAAGATACTTTAAGTGAATATTTAGGCGTTAAAAAATTCAAATATGGATTAGCTGAAGAAACAGATCAGGTTGGTGTCGTAACAGGATTAGCTTATACTTCTGTTGGAGGTGAGCTTCTACATATCGAAGCTTTGAAACTGCCTGGAAAAGGTAGAATGAAGACAACTGGGAAGCTTGGTGATGTCATGAAAGAAAGCATAGATGCTGCATCATCTTTTGTACGCTCTATTTCACCTGAAATAGGTGTAAAACCAACACAATTTGATAAAATTGATATCCACGTTCATGTACCCGAAGGTGCGACACCAAAAGATGGACCATCTGCTGGAGTAGGCATGGTAACTTCAATTGTTTCTGTACTTACAGCTATTCCTGTTAGGAAAGACATTGCAATGACTGGAGAGGTTACGCTTCGAGGTAATGTTTTACCAATTGGAGGGCTCAAAGAAAAGTTATTGGCTGCATTGAGAGGTGGTATTAAAGTTGTTTTAATACCTGCAGATAATGAGAAAGATCTTCCTGAAATTCCAGACAACGTTAAAGAAGGTCTTGAGATTATTCCAGTCAGTCATGTTAGTGAAGTACTTAAGCACGCACTAATATCAACTCCTGAGTCCATTGAATGGGATGAAGTTGCTGAAGAAGCGGCTGCAGCAAAACGCGCTGAAAGTGCACGTGGGGCACAACTTGCTCATTAAGTTAATAAAATTATTTTAAAAATTATAAGCCACTTAGAATTATAAGTGGCTTATTTTGTATTAGTGCTCCAAAAAAAATGCAGTTTGATGTGAAAAGGTACTTGAAGCTTTCTCTAACCTTGGGTACACCGCATCTTGTAGGGTGATTAGCTCAGTTGGTAGAGCGCTTCGTTTACACCGAAGATGTCAGGAGTTCGAGTCTCTTATCACCCACCATAAAACTTCCTAATTTGTTTATAAGATTTGAAATATTGCTACTGTGATAAAATCTTTTGTATTTATTGTGATTTAATGAATTTATACATGAAAGTTAATGTTTACTATTTTTCTGTAATGATAATATTAAGACTGCGCATAAAATTATCATACCACCTGATATCTCTTGATATTTCATCGGTAAACCTAGAAACAACCATACCCAAATAGGGGCTAGCACACTTTCAAGTAATACTAAAACGCCTACATTTGGTGCTGGTAAATATGGTGCAGCCCAGGCAACAAAAGCAATTCCAATTCCAATAGTGAAGGCGCCTAATGAAAAAGATAACCACATATCTTTTGCCGGAATTACAAGGCCATCCCCATTAGTATAAGCTAATATTGTTGCTAATATTATAGCAAAACATGCGCCTAAAAAATTTCCAGTTAGAACATCACTTTTTTTTGATTTACGCGCCATTACCAGCATTAATGCAAAGCTAAGTGCCGATATCATAGCAAAAAGGTTTCCAATTAATTGCCCAGATGTTAAGTCTGTACCAACCATAACTGTGACGCCAATAATTGCACAAGCTATTGCAAGCCATGTTCTCTTTGTTGGAATTTCTCCAATTATGACCCAAGAAAGTACTGCTGCGAATACTGGTGCAATCGATAATATAAATAAAGCTGAGGCAACTGATGTGTTCAAAAGTGCAAATATATAAAACGAAAAGGCAATGCACATTGCAAGTCCGAGGTATATATCTGTTTTATCAATTGATACGAAAAATTCTTTGATACTTATGCGACGAATAACGCATGCAACTATCATTACCATAATACATTGTGGAAATCCTCTGTAAAACAATATTTGGAATCCATCAGCGTTTTGTATTAAGCGCACTAATAATGCTGCAAAACTCATACACAGAGCGCCAAAGAGAATTGATATTGGAGCATACTTTGGTGTCATTTTAAAATATCTTAATTAAATATTGTTGAATTATTTGTACCTTTAGGCATTAAAGATCAATCGGTCTATATAATTAAATTAAATATTTTTTGATTAATTTAAAATACATGCTTGACCCATCCGGTTGCGCGTCCTAATAAGCCGCTACTCAATGAGCGGCGGTTGTAGCTCAGTTGGTTAGAGTGCCGGCCTGTCACGCCGTAGGTCGCGGGTTCGAGCCCCGTCAACCGCGCCATTGAGTTTACAAAGCCCATACGTTTAGTGTGGGCTTTTTTGTTTGTATATTAAGAGTTAAATCTCATCTTTAATCAGTAATGTGACCCAGGTCCCGAGCATTGCAGGTTTTTCGTGGTTTTCAATTTCAACAATTATTTTATTTTCTGTTAATATCTTATTTTTTCCACGAGGTTCGACTTTACCTAACGTTATTATTCCTCTGATGCGTGCTCCACTTGGTACAGGTGCCAAGAAGCGAACTCTATTCAAACCGTAGTTGATTACCAATTCGTGATTTGTAATTATTGGAGTGGTATCTTTGTACATTTTTGTAATTAATGAAAGTGTCAAAAAGCCATGGGCAATAGATCCTCCAAATGGTGTTTCAGACGCTGCTCTGTTTGGGTCATTGTGAATGAATTGATAGTCACCAGTCACATCACAAAAGTCATCTATCATTTTTTGACTAACTGTAATCCAATCAGAAATACCTATTTTAGAGCCTATTAATGATGAATATTCTTCTAAATCAATTTTACTTTGTGTCATATTTTTCCTGAGTTATTTTTGCTATGTAGCTGAAGACGCCTCACTTCTTTTTTAATACCATTATCTAATAATGAAGCAATGTGATTTGATTGTTCTGATGATAGGTCATCACGATCTCGAACCATATAAAACCCACGCTCTTGATTAATTTTATTTTTTAAGATTGGAATTATGTCTGGGTAGTGTGCCAATGCAAAATCGTGAGCTAAACCTATTCCAATGCCAAGGTTAAGCATTTGCATTTGTACTGCGACTGAATTTGAAGATAAATTAGGTGTTCTATTAGGCGTTACTTCTGAGAGATAATCTAAAGTTGGATCAAATATTAGATCAGGTATATACCCTATGATATTATGATTTTTTAAGTCAGTTTTTGATTTAATATTGGGAAATTTTTCTAAATATGTTTTTTTAGCAGCTAGATGTAAATTATAATTTACAATTTTTTTGGTAACAAAACGTCCCTTCTTAGGTGGTGTAACCATAATGGCAAGATCAGCTTCTCTTCTGGAAAGGTTGAAAACTCTTGGTAATGATAAAATTTGTATATTTAGATTTGGATGTTTGTTTTGAATATTTGAGATAACACTAGGTAAAACAAAATTTGATAATCCATCAGGCGCACCAATTCGAAAATTCCCTGAAATGCTTTCGGACGCTTTTTGAAGTGAACCTCTAGCAATTTTTTCTGTTCTTTCAATATTTTCTATATGTTCTTTTAAATCATTGCCTGCTTGAGTTAATTGATAACCCCTAGGTAGTTTATTAAACAACTTAGAGTTTAAGGCATTCTCAAGGCGCGTAATCCTTCTACCAACAGTGGCTGCGTCTATTTTTAGTGAAATAGATGCAGCTGACAAACTACCAGATCGAGCAACATCTATAAATATTCTATAATCATCCCAATTAAGCATATCTCTTCTTTGCATTTTTGCATGTGAATAGTGTAATATTAGGTCTTTATATTGTATTTTTGCATTGTAAAAGAAATAAAAGCAAATCAACTGGAGATATTTATGGAAAAATTGACACATTACGTAAACGGTGAACAAATAGAAGGCACTTCTGGAAGGTATGCTGATGTCTATAATCCAGCCACTGGTGAAGTGCAGTATCAGTGTCCACTCGCTTCTAAATCAGAAGTAGACGCAATCATTGCAAAGGCTGAAGCAGCTCAACCCGCTTGGGCAGCAGTTAATCCACAAAGAAGAGCTCGTGTGATGATGAAGTTCGTTGATTTATTAAATAGAGATATGGATAAATTAGCTGAAATCTTAAGTCGTGAGCATGGTAAGACCTTACCTGATGCAGCTGGGGATGTTCAGCGTGGCTTAGAAGTAGTGGAATACTGCATTGGAGCTCCTCAAATGTTGAAGGGAGATTTTACAGACAGTGCTGGCCCTGGAATTGATATGTATTCAATGCGTCAAGCATTAGGTGTCACTGCAGGGATTACACCATTCAATTTTCCAGCAATGATACCTATGTGGATGTTTGCTCCTGCAATTGTTTGTGGAAATGCATTTATATTAAAACCATCAGAGCGTGATCCTTCCGTTCCATTAATGCTAGCTGAACTATTAAAAGAAGCTGGACTTCCAGATGGAATTTTACAGGTTGTAAATGGAGATAAAGAAGCTGTTGACGCTCTATTACATTCAGAAACAGTTCAATCGATTGGATTTGTTGGATCTACCCCCATTGCTGAATATATTTATGCGACAGGATGTGCTAATGGTAAGCGCGTCCAATGTTTTGGTGGTGCTAAAAATCACATGATAATTATGCCAGACGCTGATTTAGATCAAGCTGCTGATGCCCTTTTAGGTGCTGGTTATGGTGCTGCAGGTGAGAGATGCATGGCAATTTCTGTTGCTATCCCTGTTGGAGAAGAAACTGCAGATAAATTAATTGAAAAATTAATTCCTAGAATAGAAACATTAAAAGTAGGCCCATACACGGCAGGTAATGATGTTGACTATGGACCAGTAATCACATCCGCGGCTAAAGAAAATATTTTAAAATTAGTACAATCAGGAATAGATCAAGGCGCCAAATTAGTTGTTGATGGGCGTGATTTTAATTTGCAGGGCTATGAAGATGGCTTTTTTGTTGGGCCGCACTTATTTGATAATGTTACTTCAGATATGGATATTTACACTAAAGAAATATTTGGTCCTGTACTTTCAACAATTAGAGCAAAAACTTATGAAGAGGCAATTGGTTACGCTATGGATCATGAGTATGGAAACGGAACAGCAATTTACACGCGTGATGGTGACACTGCTCGTGACTTTGCTAACAGAATAAATGTTGGAATGGTTGGTATTAATGTTCCTATCCCAGTGCCATTAGCTTATCATACCTTTGGCGGTTGGAAAAAATCTGTATTTGGAGATTTAAATCAACATGGGCCAGATGCATTCAAGTTTTACACAAGAACAAAAACTGTAACTGCACGATGGCCTTCTGGTATTAAAGAAGGCGGTGAATTTTCTATACCTGTAATGAAGTAAGTTAAAGCGTTTATAAAATTTACGCTGTTTTTGTTTTACAAAAACAGCGTTTTTTTATATTTTGGGAGAAATAATGTCAAAAATTAAAAATACTTATATAAAAAAATCAATATATATAAATTATTGATTTTATTTGGCTCTGAAATAATACAATACTCTAGTTTTGTTCTATTGTGTCATGGATTTAGAATGATTAGCTTTATTAAACAAACTTTAATTAATAAAAGTTTATTAAGAAGATGAGGAGAACATTATGGCTACTATATCTCAGCAATTAGAAGAAAGACGGCGAGAAGCACGTCTTGGGGGTGGTCAAGATCGAATTGATGCGCAGCATTCTAAAGGTAAATTAACTGCCAGAGAGCGTATTGAAGTTCTTTTAGATAGTGGCAGCTTTGAAGAATATGATATGTATAAAACACACAGATGTGTGGATTTTGGTATGGCGGAAAAGCAAATACCAGGAGATGGAGTTGTTACGGGATGGGGTACGATAAATGGTAGACCTGTTTATTTGTATTCACAAGATTTCACAGTCTTTGGTGGTTCATTATCTGAAACACATGCAGAAAAAATATGTAAGATTATGGATTTAGCTATGCAAAATGGTGTTCCCGTAATCGGCATTTCAGATAGTGGAGGTGCGCGGATACAAGAAGGTGTAGCCTCTTTGGCAGGTTACAGTGAAGTCTTTAGGCGAAATGCTCAAGCCTCTGGGGCAATACCGCAAATATCTATGATTATGGGCCCATCAGCGGGAGGAGCAGTTTATTCACCTGCAATGACTGATTTTATATTTATGGTAAAAGATACCTCATACATGTTTGTGACAGGTCCTGATGTTGTGAAAACAGTTACTAATGAAATTGTATCATCTGAAGACTTAGGGGGAGCCTTAACTCATACTAAAAAATCTTCTGTAGCAGATGGTGCATATGAAAACGATATCGAAGCATT
>JGI24921J38492_100789_pt1 | contig 37837 bp, 30 predicted proteins | sample LinPFosmplate9_FD_38492 | JGI IMG/M metagenome (IMG submission 38492)
TGCAGGTCGACTCTAGAGGATCCCACTCCGATGATTATTTTTTCCTCTGACATTGTTACGCTAAATCCATCGTCATAATCAAGGGTTTTAATGTCATCGATGGTAAAAATGGGTGTTATATTGCTTCTTGATTGCAGTTCTTTTTTAAAAATATTTTCAAAGTGCTCCTTTGGTTCGTTTTCAAGTTTTTTAAAATTTATCATGTTATACTTGTACAACAAAAGGTTATACTCACCTTGTTTACTGCCTACATAGCCTATAACTCTTTCTAACGTAAGCATAATGGTATCGCTGTTGTATGTTTCTTCGTTGTTTTGAACTGCAACAACATACACGTTATTTCTGTTTCGCTTGTCTTTATTTTTGTACTTTATTACATACTTGTTTTCATCTTTTTTGTGATTTATGAATTTATAAAGAACCCTATCTTTGTGGTTACCAAACGTTACGTTCGTGTTTAAAACAACACGACCGATGTAAAACATTTTATTTTATCTTTTATAAAATCAATTTTCTTTTTTAATATTGGTCATTACATTTTTCACAAAATTATTGTCAGATGCTGAATTTTCAAAAATATTTTTGATGCGGTCTAGATCGTACTTTATGTCTTCTTCTTTTAATTGACCAGACTCGAATTTCTTCTTTATTGCTTCTGTCAGCCGTGATGTTATTTCTGTTATTTTATCTCCATTTATCAGGCTTTGGATGAACTCTTCGGGATTTGAAAGATTATGCGGTACAATATCGCCTATTATTTCTTTTAGTGTTTTTGTAAGAATGCTGTTGGAGTCTTCAAAAATTTCTTTAAGTTTTTCCATCATCTCTTTAAGTTCACCTGCTTTGTTTGGGTTATCCATATTTTTCAGTTCATCTTTTATGACGTAGTCGAGTTTTACAATTTCAATGAATTTTTCACCATACTTGTTTTCGACGTCATCGAGTTTTATGTTATGGTCGTTGCAGTAGTTGTATATACTAATATAAACACGCTGCAATTGACTCCACATTATTACGAATTTTTGAGGGTATTGTGCCCATATTTCAGAAAAATTTAAACCTCGTATGAATTTTACTTTTTCATTTTTTTCAAAAATTGTTATGTCACTCCTGTATATATCCTTCAAGTATGGTTTGAACGACTTTTTTGTAAACAGGATATACTCATGTGCTTCTGACTTGTTAAAATTTATGTAACATTTTTTAACTTGACGATCAAATTCAGGAAATTCTTTTTGAACAAACGTAAATAAGGTAACAAGCGTATTTCTAAACACATCCTCACTCATTTTATGTAATATACAATTTAAGTATATAAATTTATCGCATTATTTTCTTTTTTTCTTTCTGTTCTTTGGTTATATGAACAATTTTATAAAATTAGATGATCTTTACAATGCGCAAGCACGTAGAAACCGCGAAAAAGAAAAATTATACGAAGATTTTTTAACAGCATGCACGAATAAAATAAAAAAATGTGCTTCTGTTTACAAGCAATACAGTTGCTTGTACGAAATACCACCATTTAAAGTTGGACACCCGCAATATAATGCTTTGGATCTTAAAAAATACGTCGTAAAAAAACTCAGGTTAAATGGCTTTTATGTACGTGAAGAAGAAGGGCTTACTATTTACGTATCATGGAAGCCTGAGGATTTCAACTACGAAGCATACCATAAGTACTTAAACTATTTAAACAAAAAGTATGACAAAAAAATAAATCAGCGCTTGATTACACCTTCTTCGGAGTCTGTAGCAGGATCTTCTAAAAGTAAAAAATCAAATGAGCCCAACGCAGTAGGACTTTTAACATATGGAAATAAAAATGTTCCAGATGCCGTACCTGTAAACTTAAAGCAATTTCAAAAAAATAAATTGAAAAAATGACACTACAAAAAGTCGTTTAAAATATTTTCTGCTATTTGATACCAGTTGTTATTTTCAACTGTTATCCGTACTGCTCTTTTTCTGTCTATTTTCATGGTACATGCTATTTTAATGGCTGTTACGTAATCGTCAATGGATGCCATGTCGGATAAAATAATGCCGTTTGCTGCTTCTTTTACCAGATGAACATTTCCTGCATTTTCTTCTGTAACTACTGGGATACCTGCATAACAGTAATCCAAGAGTTTTGAATTCCCGTAAGGGCAAACGTTGTTATTTGGTCGTGTTGGACTGAAATCAAGACCTACGTTAGCATACAACAAATAGTTCAGTCTTTTGTCATGCTCGAAAGGATAGTGAATGTAAACGTTCTCATTTTTGTAAAATATTGTATCTCTTAAAAACTGCAAATGGACCATATTTTTTGGGCTACATGCTTTAATGCCCGAGCCTGGTATAACAAACCTTCCAGGAAAAATATGTAACTGGTAATTATTGCCTAATTTTTTCATTATGTCACTCATCATGATCCCTATTCGTCCACCATCTGTTTTTATGCGTCCTGTGTAAATAATGATATAAGGATGATCAATCGAGCATGGTGGATCATGGTTTGCTAGATTTACAAATGATGCTGTTAGTTTAAGAGGATTAAATGCTATGTCAATACGGCTTATAATAGTGTCTATGTACCTGGTTTTTTCAAAATAATTTTCTATCATCGTCATATCGTAATACTCGTTGGGTACGCCCATTTTCGATGTTTTCAATTTTGAAAAAGGATCCTTTTTTAGCAGTTTCATTGCAGGTGGTATAGATTTTTCCATTTGTACATAAATTACGCTAAAAAAATTGTATCCCCATTCCAATAAATCAAGATCATACTCTTTTTTTACCCAGTTTCGAAGATCTTTATTTGTGAGCCATGCCAGTGAATCTCCTTTTATCCCCACTTTTGTATTTTTTTCTGATTTTTTATACTCTTCATCCAGGTACGTTTTTATGGTTGGATACCGTTCTAACGCAAGGTGTATGTTTGTTTCTCGTATAAACAGTATTATTTTTAATTTTTTTAAAAAATCAGCGTCAAATTCTTTTTTATAGGTTACGTTATTTTTCTCCTCTTCGTTTCCTGTTGTAAGAAAATATACTTTCGTGTTTTTTATTTGTGCCATATAAAAAGCAATATTTTCACCTTTTGTCAAAGAAAAGTGATTTTTTGACAACGTGTTATGGTTTCCTAATTCATTTATTATTAAAATATTTACGTCAGTCATTGTAATATTCAAAACAATAAATTTGCGTTATTTTAACTCATTAATTCGTTTAAAAAATAAATAATATTTATAATATACTTTAAACATGTCTAAATCCGAAACAGTCCATGATGCTTTGGTTGACGACCCTTCTATTAACGGCCAAGAATGGTGTTGTCTTTCATTTATTTCTCCTGAAAACCTCATCGAGCGTCGAGAACTTTTTTATATGAACCATTTTATGTATGAAGAAGTGAATAAGTACATTGGTGGTACTGCTGAGCACATGGCAAAGGAGGCATCAACCATATTGAATAACAGTTTTGAGCATTTAATTGAAAATTATTCAAACTCAAATGATGAAAAAGACAAAGAATTTTCAGAAAAATTGAAAATTGTTATGAAAAATAATGCTATTGATGAATCACAGTTTGTCAATAAATGCATTCGTAAATTCTACATTGATCAACAAGAAATCATTGATAAATACACTACATACAGTTCCAATAATTATCAAAAACTTTTGGAGTTGTATCAACGTAAATTTAATGACGATAGATGTAGCGTACGAGGTTTTAAAGTAAGAGGTTCATTTAAGACTTATGAAGAAGCAAAGAGTAGATGCGAAATGTTGCAAAAACATGAAAAGTTTGTATCTATTGCCATTGCTCCTGTAGGCGTATGGGTACCATGGGATCCTTCTCCTGATGCTATTCAAGATTCGGAATACATGCTTCCTGAACTCAATAAGTTGATGAAGAGTTACAATGAGCAAAATAGAAATCGAGATATGATGTTTGAAGAAAGAAAGAATGAACTCATGAATGCATCTACTTCAAAAAGTTCCAATCCGACACGCGATAGATTACGCAAAAAGTTGATGGAAAAGGAAGCAAAGAATTTAAAAGAAGAAATGGAACAACAGAAAAAATTGATGAGTGATTCTGGAAAAGAAAGGGAATAAAAATGATTTTAATTTTTACAAAAATAAATGAATAATTGTGTTGCTGGTAATATTGAAACTGAAATAAATTTTGTATCGAGCATTTTAAGAGTTTTAAATGAGTACATTGAAAACAAAACGTTGAATATCATGGAACAGCGGTTTGATAATTTGCGTTCTGAAATCGATAAATTGATAGACGAAATAGGCTGTTCATCGTCTTCGATTATTGATATTGTGCAGCCTATTTCTATTTCATCGCTTGATGACGTTACAGCCATGAGTATAATGGACGAAGTTGGCTCTTATGGGTTGGAAATGCTCGGTGATGAAGGTGTTTACGTCAAACTACGTTTAACGGATTAAATAATTTTATTTCAGCCTGGTTATCTTTATGTATTTTTTATTTTTACCGTTTACAACGGTAAATTTGCAGTTGTCATGTATTATGCTATCCATACGGTTATCGTATAAAAACTCTACAAGAGGTTCACACTCAGTATCTTTTCTTTTTGTATACTCTTCTAGCTTGATAGAAGTTTTCTTTTTTATTGCTTTGTAATACTCTATCTTGTTTTGAACTTTTAAAATTTTTTCTGCCAGTTTCTCTGCTTCAAATTTTACTTTGTCTGTTTTGGTTTTATCGAGGTAATCTAAACCATATTTATCGTTAAATCTTGAAATTTTATTTTCGTAATCACGGCTAGAATACTCCTGCGTAAACACTTGTTCGGGTTTTTGCATTATTTTTTGCGTGTATTGATCGTCTTCATCGTCACTAATAATACCAGATGGTATATTTATGCCTGACCGCTGATAATGATTATTGTGTGGTTCTTTTTCAGGTTTTTGGTAATTATTTCTTTTTTGGTGATGATGCTTTTTGTGTCTATGGTTTTTTACATCATTGTATGTTTGTTGCTGCATTTGCTGTTGTTGCAGTTGTTGCATTTGATGCTGCAGTTGCTGTTGTTTCATTTGATGCTGCAGTTGTTGTTGCTGCATTTGCTGATCATAACCATTACTTGTAATTGAATTCGATGCAAACACATCTTGCAATGTCTCTACATTATCGTCTTCATAAATGTTATCTATTTCACCATCTATGTAACTTTGCAACTTCTTTTTAAAATGCTCGTTCATTTAATAAAATGTTATATTTTATTTTTTTAAAAAAATACGTAAAAATGATTATGATACACGTGATTGACAATGAATACTGATACCAAAGTACTGCAAGAGCAGTTAACGCATGAAATTTTTCAATGCAGGATAAATTATGCAAAGATTGTTTTAAAAAATTTTCACAACGATCTTATCGAGCATGAACTAGACAAAAAAGAAATAAAACTAGTCATGGAAAAAATAAATAATTTAATTTTTAAAAATGATTTAAAATGTTAAAACACTATTATATTACTATGAAGCAAAATTACAGACCTGGATTATCATACGATAACCTTGATTTTTTACACAAAAAGTCAAATTTAACCACATCCAAGTGGTTAAATGATTATTCTGTTTATACGTTATACAACGACGTTGCAAAGACCTCTTTTCTTTCGTATTTAAAAAATAAATACGAAATAGTAATGACTAGCGGTAACAAATATTTTAAATTTATGGACAACGACGATATTACCAACAATCTTAAATGCATTGACCACGTTGTCTTTTTCAATACTAATCCAAAATATGTGCTTTTTATACACTTAAAAACAAAAGATAATAAAAAATTATTCATTTACCTGGTAAAAAATTCATCCGAGGTTCATATTATAAATTATTCGATGCATGAACACGATACACAAGAGTTTATTATGGAAGGAGAAATTATCAACGACAACACGTATCTTGTTTCGGATCTACTGGTCCATAACGAAAAGAAAAATAATGACGACATGCACGTAAAAAAGAGGAAAATAACAGAAATTTTAGAAAAAATAAAAAATAATGGAGGTCCGTGTATACATTTGAAAGATTATGTCCCCATGGAAAATGTGGTCTCTTTCGTGCGTGATTTCTTACCAACCATAGACTATAAAAGCACGGTAAATGGTCTTGTATTTAGACCTGTCAGTGGTCTAAAAAATAAAAATATTATAATGATACTCAACAAACCATTTCATAATTTAAAATTAACAAAACAGCAGCAAGTAAACGTAATATCGAATACAAAATTAAATATCAAAAAAGAAATATTGGAGTGCTGTTTTTATGGTTTGAAAAATTCGAAAGGACCTGATGTAATAGACTTGTATCTTACAAACAAACGAGACGAACTAATAAAGTATGGTATTGCGTATGTACCAAATATAAAAAACAGTATAATGGTGCAAGAAATATTTTCAAACAAAAATCAATGCTTGTTAGACTGCTTGTTTGACGACGAACTGAATGCTTTTATTATTAAAGAGGAGTCTAAATTATTAAAAGCAAGTTTAGTCGAAAATATTACAATATAAAAAATATTTTACTATATTATATAATGTCTGTACCAGGATTCAATATTTCAAACAGAACTTCGCTTTTTACTGGCGTAGACTCCAAGCTTGACTACGCTTTTACCGAACCAGAAGTAGAAAAAAACTTGGCTTCAAAAAGTTTGTTTGTGCAAAGTTTTAACGAAAACATCAAAGGGGATATGCAATCTACTGGAGATATTATTCGAATCAATGCTGGTAACAAGCCTGCTGTAAATTCTGAAGTTAAGGGAACTGGTTACTACTGTAATAAATTCAGTTACTTTAATGAAGATGAAAAAATTACACCTGCATTTGATAATGCTGTAACGGATACAATATTCAGCCAACAACTATTTTCTGATGCTGAGGCAGGAAGAGTTTATACCAACACTACGATGTATGCTCCTGGGTACTCCATTGATTTTTCAGAGGGTAATATTGCAGGAAGGCCTGCTTATGGCTTAAAAGATAATAACACTTTGTAAACCGCGTAAACCGTGTAAACCGTGTAAACCGTGTAACTACTCTTCTTTGCTTGGTCCAACAAAATTTCTCATTATACTGTCTTTTACCGAGTTAATATTATTTTTTCTTGTTTTATCATACGAATTCATAAAACTGTTTGTATCAAAATGAACGGGACTAATTGGTCTCTTGTAATCTTTTTTAACGTGGTTTGCATACTCTTCCATAAGATATAAAACAGGCGCCAACGGAGGCTTGTAAATATGTATTTCTTTGTATTGTGTAGTATTATTTGACCTGTACTCATCTATGCTTTGAACCCCTCCAAATTTTTTTAAAACAAGACGTGAACATGCTGGTTTTATCTTATAATCTTTATTGTTTGTACACTTTTTGGCAAAGAGATTGAGAAGGCTCATCCTTTCGTGCATTATTTCTCCTGATTCATTTTCTATCAAGTATCGTGCAGCACACGAGAAAGAACAAAAATTCCCATAAAGATTAAAACGCTGATCATCATTTAAATTTAAAGGTATTCCCAATGGAAAACTATCAAAGTGCTCAGTGCAGTTCCAGCATGCATAGGGAGACTTTTCGAGCCAGTTGTTTTTAAAAAAATCCATTAAATTCCTAACTTTTCTATTATTTTGTGATAATTTTATATCGATAATATTTTTTTCTGAAGACGTTTCAATAAGGTTATCCATACACTCGATAAATTTTATATTATTTTCTTTTATGTTAAAAACTGGAAATTTTATGGTGTATAAATCTTCAGTGTCAGAATTATTATTTTTTTTTTCATGTTCTTTGTAATTATAGACTTTGTAGTCCTTGTAATCTACTGTATTGTTTTCAATGTTATAACTGTTGCATTCCTGCGTTTCTTTCAAGTCTTCCTTGTCTATTTTCAACAAGTCTTTGTTGTTTACTTTCAGATGTATTATACAACTTTCCAACATAACAGAAAGATTATTTTTATCGTCTTTAAACAGACTATACTTTTTATCATTTTCATTTTCATCATACTCGTTCGTGGTTTTAATTTTTGGGCGACGACCGCGTTTTTTATGAACTTTTTCTGTAACTACATCACTTGTTTCAGGTTTATCTTTGGGCTTTCTTCCTCTTTTTTTCTTTTCAAATATAGAATTTTCCATTTGAATATTAAATTTTAATTTTCTCGGTAATTTTTTAAAAAAATATTTCTATAAAGTATACAATCCTTATACAATGAGTGAGGGAAAGTCTGCTGCAGAAGTAGCAAAAGTTGTTATGCAACTTGTGAAAAAGGGGATCGAAGTAAGCCCTCAAGTGATTGAAAATCTCCATATGTTTGCAAAGGCTGGTTGTGATATTACAGATAATGCCCTTCAAGGGGTTTTGCCTGGTGCAAAGATTATGTCTAAGGCTGTTGGACAATCCGGTGGTCGAAAAATGTCTTCTAAAAGAGCAATGAAGGTGTTAAAGAAATACTATGGCTCCAAGAAGAGATCCACCAAGCGTCGCTCCAAGAAGAGATCCACCAAGCGTCGCTCCACGAAGAAGTCTTCTAAGCGCCGTTCTTCTAAGCGCAGATCCATGAAGCGTTCTAACAAGCGCCGTTCTTCTAAGCGTAGATCCATGAAGCGTTCTAACAAGCGCCGTTCTTCTAAGCGCAGATCCATGAAGCGATCCACCAAGCGCCGTTCTTCTAAGCGTAGATCCATGAAGCGTTCTAACAAGCGCCGATCTTCCAAGAAGGCCAAGAAGTCTTCCAAGCGTCGTTCTCGCCGCCGTTCTTCCAAGAAGGCCAAGAAGTCTTCCAAGCGTCGTTCTCGCCGCCGTTCTTCCAAGAAGGCCAAGAAGTCTTCCAAGCGTCGTTCTCGCCGCCGATCTTCCAAGAAGGCCAAGAAGGCCAAGAAGTCTTCCAAGCGTCGTTCTCGCCGCAGAAGCAACAAGCGTCGTTCCATGAAGCGCAAGGCCAGAAAGTAAATTTGTATTATTTACTAAATAAATTTTTGTTTATTTTAATTACACGATAAAATAAGTTGTTTTTCTCTTAATTTTTTCAAGATTATGTCAGTGCACTGCATAACTCCGTATTGGTGCGTAATAGTTATGTCATTTAATAATGGTTTATTGAATGGATCGCTGATTCCTGTAAATTCTTTTAACACTCCATTTCGTGCAAGTGCATAAAGACCTTTAACGTCTCTGTCTTCACAAACTGCCAATGGTGTATCCATAAATACTTCAATGTAATCCCCATATTTAGATATCATGTGTCTGTTGTAAGTTCTGTCTTCTTCGTAAGGAGCAATGTTTGCACAAATAACAATACCGCCATGCTTGACAATTTCCGAAGCAACATAACCAATACGACGTACATTGGTTGAACGATCTTCCCGGCTAAATCCAAGCCCTTTTGAAAGATTTTTTCGTATGATATCACCATCCAATAGTGATATTTGTCGCCCTATTGTTAATTCTTGCAAACGTTGTTTTAGTGCATTTGCAACTGTTGTTTTTCCAGAACTTGAAAGTCCTATTACGTAAACACAAAAACCTTTTTTATGCATTGGAAGAAATTCGTCTTTTAAAATTTTTGAAATTTCTGGATAAGTAAACCACTCTGGAATAGTTTCATTTTTTTGAAGCATTTTACGCTGCTGAGAACCAGAAATTTCACTTATTGTGTCCTCGTCGCTTACTTGGTCACTCGGTAAAAATATTTGTTTATTTTGCACATATACCACCATCTTTGACATAAGCGGGGTTATACCAATTTCATCTTTGTACTTATAAAGCAATTCTTGTGCTTCGTATGGACCATAAAAATTGTTTCCTTCTTTGGTTTTGGATGATGGTCCTGCATGATCACGCCCAACAATGAAATGTGTGCACCCGTGATTTTTTCTTATGATAGCGTGCAACAATGCTTCTTTGGGTCCAGCCATACGCATGCTTAATGGAAGAAGAGAAAGAATCACCTTGTTATCGTAATATGGAAGCATCTTTTTGTAACACTTAACACGTGTATGGTAATCAATATCACAATCTTGTGTTATTCCAACAACAGGATTCAAAAACAGTACTGCATCAGGATCTTCAGAATCACGCAATGCTTTTTGAGTAAGTTCAAAATGGGATCGGTGCATTGGATTGCGTGTTTGAAAACCAACAACAGTTTTATAACCCTTTTGTTTTATAATTTCTTTTACTTCATCTGGTCCAAAGCGTATTTCAGTGTAGTCGTAATGTGGTACATTATTAATTTTGAAGACTGTTCCACCAAGATTATACACCTTTCCTTGCGAAAGAATAATGTTAACATATGGATGATTTGTATCATCTGTTCCATAACATTTTTTACATTCTTTTAACAGGTCTGGTACGTACATGCTTTCTATTGTCATACTAGCAATATGCATGTTATCTTCATTGCACAATATTACTGTTTCGCCTTCTTCATAGTTTTTTTCATTTACTGAAAGAGTAATAGGAAGAGGCCAGACAGTCCCATTTTTTAAACACATATCGTTTACCACGCTTTGATAGTCTTCTTTTTTCATAAATCCATTAAGAGGACTAAATGACCCATTCATGATCATTTCCAAATCGCATAATTGACGAGAATTTAAAAGTATATACTTTTCTTGCATGTTTTTATAATTCTTATTTTATTTTTGGTATGTTTAAACGCATAACAGTTAATTATTTTTTCCAAAATAAAAAAAATGATTAGTTAATGTATATCATAAGCATATAATAAGAAGCAAATGAGTTTATGCAATAATTTTTACGATCCCGCTGTTGACAGTATTGTTGACGATAAAGGTAGAGAGTGGATACTTCCACACCAATTGAAATTTAACACGTGGGTAAACAGAACATTTTCTCAGTTTAAGTTGTCTGAAAGCATACGTGATGATTCGTATGAAAAAAACTCACAAACAGAGTTTCCTTACCAACTTTTCATAAAGGCTTTTATGAGTCCAGGTAGTCCTTATCGTGGTATTTATATTTACCATGGGCTGGGTTCAGGTAAAACTCGAACTAGTATTATAACGTCAGAGCAATATCGTGCATTGGGTTATAAGCTTGTTTTTATTTCACCTGCTTCATTGTCGTCTAATTTTTCCAAAGAATTGTATTTATGGGGTAACGACGACATAAAAAATATAAAAGATGAAAAAGAAAGAATGAAATACATCAAGAAGTTTTACAATTTTGTTTCTATTAATGGTACACTTTCTGAAAAATTTAAATCAATTGACCTCGAAAATAAGGTTATAATCATTGATGAAGTACATAATCTTGGTTCCTTGATATCAAACTTCAAAAATAAAAAAGCAAAAATGTTTTATGACTGGCTAATGAACGTTAAAAATTGCAAAATTATTGCTCTTTCAGGTTCTCCCATCATCAATGATCCTTTTGAGTTAGCACTTATTGCGAATATTTTACGAGGTCCAATGGACTATGAAACCAGTCTTGTTGATGCACGAGTAATACGGAATTACAAAACAGTATTTCCAGAATCAAAAAAAGAATTTGAAAAAAATTTTATTGACAAAACAACAAATAACCTGAAAAACGAAATTATATTCAAAAAACGCATAACCGGTCTATTTTCATATTTCTATGGTATTGTGGGATTGCGTCTTCCAGACCTTGAAATCATAAAAGAAGACATAGTAATGAGCAATTATCAGTACACTTATTACAAGTTAGCACGAGAATATGAAAGAAAATTGGATCTGGCTGTTAGCATAAGTAATAGCGGCGACTCTGAACCATCGTACAGAAATTACACTCGTCAAATAAGCAATTTCATTGCTCCTATTGAGTCTACTGAAGAACAGTTGACTATCAACGAATTAAAAGTTCCAGAAAAAGTTCAAAAGTGGTCTGACGAACAATTATCAAAATTAAAAGAAAATTTTGAAGACGATGAAATGTATTTTCTTTTTGTCGAAAATCTTACCAACTTGACTTCATCCGAAGAAGTGATGGAATCGTTGATGACACTTAAAAACAGTGCTGAATTTATAAAAACTCAAAAAATAAACAGAAATGACGCAAGCAGTATGATAAAATACGTTACAAAACGCTTGAAAAATATTGACGACGACATAATGAATAACCTCAATGAATACAGCCCAAAAATAAATAAACTACTTAACAATATCCAAAACGGAAAAGGCAGCAAGGGAAAAGTTTTCATTTACTCGCATTACCGTAACTATTCTGGTATTGGAATAATACGCGAACTGTTAAAACTGCAGGGTTATGAAGAAATAAATGAAACCAATGGTTTAAACTTGAACATTTCAAGCATGAGCGAAAGACCCCGATATGGATTTTTTGTCGGTGGAATAAAAAATGACGTTAGGTACGCTATGAAAGAAATTTTCAACAGCACACGTAACGTTCATGGTGAAATAATGAAAATATTTATGGGTACTCAGGCTGCAGCAGAAGGTATTTCATTGAAAGAAGTTCAACAAGTTCATGTTGTTGAGCCGTACTGGAACAATGTACGTATTAAACAGGTGATTGGTCGTGCACGACGTCTTGGCTCGCATGTAAATTTACCATCAGACGAACAAACAGTATATGCATACATGTATTTTTCAGTTGCGCCTGAAAATACACAGATGATTGAAACTCTTTCTACTGATCAATACATTTACAACAATGCTGAGAAAAAAGAAGATTTAAACAACAAAATTTTAAATGCAGTTAAGTCGTCATCTATAGATTGTTCTCTTAATTATGCACAGAACCATCTTGTTGACAAGGACTATGTGTGCTATGTTCCAGACCCTTCGAAAACACAAGAAAAGATTTTGTGGTACTCGGATTTGCAGTTGGATTTAAACAAGTACGAAGGCGTTGAATACAAAAAATCTTTTGAAAAACACAAGTATATACTGTTTCCTTACCCGCATCATATTAACATACTGAAATTATACCATGAACAGTTATACGAAAGTAAAAATAATTTTTACAGCGGCACTGTTACAAGCACCGAAAACAATCTTATAAATTTCAAATCAAACATGCAAACGATAAAAATTGACGATTACTACAAGAACTATTATATACATTTTTTCACTGAGAAACAACACAGTAAAATAGTAATGCAATACGACTATAAAAATATGACAATGCAAATCGATGATCTTTCAGATGAAGTTCAAACTGGAACACGATTCTGGGTTTACAGACCAGAATATATAGCAAAAATCGTCAACGATGAAGTTTACAAAGAAGACGAGTTTGTTGTTTTGTATGACAAAAAATATCTTTTAACTGAAAATCAATGGATACCGAAATTGAAGGTTCAGTTAACGGAAAATGAACGTGATGCAATTATAAAAAGCGTTTAAATTTTTAAAAAAATAATTTTTTACTTTATATATGTCTTTGAGCGATCGCGAATTAGAATATTATGCAGTTAAATGTGGTAACACCGTCATGAATGGTGTTATTTTACAAAATTGGAGTACTTTTATGGGTAGTGAAAATATTACTTGTGATTATTTATATTGTAGTTTTGTAGACGAAGACAACGCAATGTTTATTTTTAAAAATAACGACAAGTACGTAAGCGTGATAAATAAAGAAGAAAATCACGTTATTGAATTTTTCGATTCTTTTGGTAGTGCTGTGGCTTTCAACGATTCCAAATTGCTCGGACTGCATAATATCAAACTGTCTTCTTCTTTGCAAAAAGATTTACAACAGTTAGTATGTATCGACTTTATTGCTTTGGAAGATGAAGAATATAAAGAAAAATTTTTACAATATCTTATGCAGTATAATGACTGTTTAAATATTGATATGTTTCAAAATTTATCTGATGAAGTGTTGGAGGATGTTCTGAAAAAATTTGAAAATTGTAACAGCATAAAAAGCGTATTTTTGAATTTCAACACAAACATAAAAACCCTTACTTGGCTTTCTTATTTTGAAAATTTGGAAAATATTAAAATATGCTCATGCAATAACATTGGTGATGAAAATTTTAAAGAGATAAAAAGCATCAAAAAAATAAGTTTACAAAGTTGTATTAACGTTACTTTAACAGCATTTACGCATTTGTTAAAAATGGAAAATATCGAGTGTGTTGAATTTATCAATGCAAATATGTTTTGTGGCGAAAAACCACTATGTCCATGTGTAACACAACACCAATGGAGTTTGCTCTTCGATGAACCTGGTTCCAAGAGTATCAAAGACCTTTATATCGACTCTAATTATTTGACACGAGACATAATGCACGACATAATAAAGACGTGTCGAAACTTAAAAATATTCATAGTGTGTGAACACTTATATTTGACTGTTATAAACGATGTAAGAGAAGGTTACAACAAAGAAGAGACGTTAACAATACGTAATTCCAATAATGGCGATTTTAAGGATTTTCGAAAGGAAGTATCCATTGCGCGTTTGTTACGAGACAAAATAGAAAAACCTTTTTCAGATTCGATGTTACGAGTTATACAAAAACACAAAAATAAAAAATGATTATTCTTTGTATACGATCAGAAATGGAAGATATAAATGAAGACTTCGAGAACGATATTGTATTTGATGAAGATTTTATAGACGATTACGAAGATAAACATATTGGTGGAGCAGAATCCGATAACGAATCTTTCGACGAAGACAAAATCAAATCTTCTGACAACGAAGACGAAGACGATGACGACGATAACCAAAGTAGAAATGATCCATCAGATAATGAAGACGAAGAAGCATACATTAACACTTTTGACGAAGAAGAAACAAATTCTTTGAAAACTTCCAGTAATAGTCTTATGAGAAACAAATTAACAAAATACGAATTTACACGTTTGTTTGGTCTTCGTGTTACCCAGTTATACCATGGTGCATCCCCTATGGTTAAAACAAGTGAAAATATGTCTGTTGAAGACATAGTAAAAAAAGAATTTTTGGAAAACAGGATTCCATTAATAGTTGAAAGAACACTTCCAAAAGACAAAAACAATAAAGAATACAGACGTCTGAATGAACTTTTCAACGTTGTTGCGCATTAACCTATTTTTTCATAATTTTTGTTAAATACTTTATTCAACAAAGATGTTTTGCTGTTTACCCATGTTAGTCCAGGATCTGCTCCCCATGTTACCCACGCAACTATACCTCTTTTATTGTGCCATTCTTTTGTTTTTGGCTTTCCTGCTTTTTTCCAATCTTCAAAAGCAGGATAACTGGTGTAATAATGGCGAGCATACCAGTTACGCATATACCTGAGATCTTCAATGGGTATTTTATCTTTCGTTGCCAATTGTTTTGCACGTTTCCACCCAGTTTCTGTTGCACCTTTAAAGCCAATTTTTTTCATTTCAAATGCTTTCTTTGCCCAATTTTTAACATTTTGTGGTACAGGTACCATGATACTACTACGCTTTCCATAATATTGTTTATTCGACATTCCTTATAATAGAAAAATATTTTTTCTTTTGTTAAGTTATAATAATGTTTTTGTTTGGTGGTGGTGGTCCTGGTGTGTGTTCTTTGTGTGGATCTCCAGGCGCAAAAGCAACTACATGTCCGCTAAATCCAGACGCTAAAAAGCCTTCGTTTGAAAAGCACCCAAATACTCTTGTTTATTTGCAACAATATGAACAGCAAAAGCAACAAAAATCTTCTAGTACAGTAATGCCTCCTACTCCTCCTCGTAAAAAGCCTGTTGCCGTAATAAAAGTCAAAGACATAGGAGGCGTAGGAAGCATTGTGGGACCATCTGATAATGCTCCTGTTCCACCTCCTCGTAAAAAGCCTGTTGCCGTAATAAAAGTCAAAGACATAGGAGGCGTAGGAAGCATTGTGGGACCATCTGATAATGCTCCTGTTCCACCTCCTAGAAAAATTAAGCATAAAGGTGAACAAAAAGGTGAACAGAAACGTGAACAAAAAGGTGAACAAAAAGGTGAACAAAAGAAACAGAAAAAAGAAAAACCCGTTGTTATGATAAAAAAGAAAGAAGACATAGACGTCATACCTCGTTTTGAAGAAAATGTAAAAATAAAAAATAAGCCATCAGTATGTGAGCGTCTTATCGAAAACAAAGTTATTGACAGAAGTATGTTTGCTTATAATTTTAGATCAGAAGGCATAAGTTACCTTGATAAACTGCCTAAAAACGAACTTAAAAGAATTGTATGTGTTGCAAATGATGCATATTACAACGAAAATGCATTTTTGACAGACGACGAATATGACGTATTACGAGAATACGTTGAAAAAAATGATAAAACTGCAAATTTTGGTGTTGGTGCAAAAGCAACGCGAAATAAAATTAAACTTCCTTACTTTATGGGTTCCATGAACAAGATCAAGCCTGATACAAATGCTGTGTCAAAGTGGTCAATGAAATATAATGGACCATATGTGGTCAGTGCAAAATTGGATGGAATAAGCGGTTTGTTTATGGTCCAAGACGGAGTACAAAAACTTTATACTCGAGGTGACGGAATAGTTGGCCAGGATATTAGTCATCTTATTCCTTACCTTCGTCTTCCCAAGGCTATTGAAGGAGTTGCAATTCGTGGTGAATTTATAATGCGAAAAGACTCTTATCAAAGACTTAATAAAGATACTCCAGCAAGAAACTATGTTGCTGGTGCAATGAATAGGTTAACTATAATACCAGATAACTATAAACACATTGACTTTGTTGCGTATGAACTTGTTAACCCTGTTGTTAAACCATCTGAACAATTTGATTTTCTGGTTAAAAATTGTCCTGTTGTTGTAAAGCATGTGCTTGCTAACAAAGTGGATAATACAGCACTTTCCTCTTTGCTGGTAGATTGGCGTCAATCTTACGAATACGAAATTGACGGTATTATTGTTGTCAATAACAAAGTATATGAACGTAAAAAAGGTAATCCAGACCATGCTTTTGCTTTTAAAATGGTATTAGATGACCAAATTGTTGAAGCAAAGGTACTTGATGTGGAATGGTCGGCTTCAAAGCATGGACTTTTGAAGCCACGAGTTCGCATTGAAGATGTCTACATTGGAGGTGCTCGTATTAGGTATGCTACAGGATACAATGCCAAGTTTATTGTGGATAACAAAATTGGCGTCGGGGCTGTTATAAAACTCATAAGAAGTGGAGACGTCATACCAAAGATTGTTAGTGTAACAAAACCTGCATCCAATCCTATTATGCCGTCTGTTAAGTATCATTGGAATGAAACAAATGTGGATATTATAGTTGATAGTCTTCAACAAGACGAAACAGTACACCAAAAAAGACTTATTGACTTTTTCAAGAAAATTGAAGTTTCTGGCGCTGGTCCAAGTTTCGTAGAAAAGTTACATAATGCTGGATATAATACTGTTGAAAAAGTTTTAAGTATGTCGCTACAAGACTTTTATAACGTATTAGGTCAGTCTTCCAAAACAGCAGAAAAAATTTATAGTCAACTGCAAAAGAAACTGCTAAAGTTGACTGTACCTGAATTATTGAACGCTTCCAATATTTTGGATCGAGGTTTTGGACTAACACGTCTTGAAATGATTTTTGAATCTTATCCTGACTTATTTTCGTATGACGAAAGAAGTATGTATTCACTACTAATGGGTTTAACCGGAATTTCTTCCACCTTAGCACAACTATTCGTTTCAAAGTCGTCAACCATGAAAGAATTTTTAAGCACAATACAAAAAATACGTGAAAAAATGGATGTAAAGGCACAATACAAGCAAGAACTTGAACAACAGCAAAAACAACAAAAAACCATTTCAACCATTTATTCAGGCATTACATTGGTATTTACAGGAAAACGAAACAAAGAATTTGAAATTTGGCTGATTTCCAATGGTGCTACCATAGAAAAAAGTGTTAATTCGAAAACAAATTTTGTAGTGGCTGATAACATACAGTCCAATTCAAGTAAAATAATAAAAGCAAATAGCATGAACATACCCGTTGTAATTATGGAAGATTTGGTAAAAAATACAGAAAAGATACTGTTAAATAAAGCCTGATGCATTAATTTTTTGATCATTTATTAATTTAACCTTTATAGTTTCCGATGTTTTGTAAATCGGATACTGATCATGGACACGTACTGTTAACAACACGTAGTCCGTATTTTTGTTGTTTATCATTCCTGTATCTAGCAGGCTTAAAAGTGTTGTAAGGCAATGGTAACTAACATCGTTGCCGATTTTTACGTCATTCATATGTGTTATTATATCATTTACTTTTAACTGCTTACGCAAATAACTTTTTTTGTGGATTGCTGTTATTTTCACTCCATTGATTACTTCATAACCAGTGTCAATAATGTCATTAAACGTAACCTGGTCATACTTTATGCCAATGGAAAGATATTTCACATTTATCACGTCTTTGACACTTAAACATTCTTGTGCGTACATTATTTTTATGCTGTTAAGCAGTATAGAACTATTTATAAGCACTTTGTTTTTATTTATCGTAGTAATCATTCCTATTAGTTGAGAATTGATATTAAATACTGGCTGTCCATTTGAACACTTATTTACGTCAAAATTTGTTAAAATTTGTTCTGGAGTATCTGAGTTATGCTGGTAATGGTTATGTGTTACGATACCGTCACAAAATGGTTTGTACTCTATCGATGGAGTTTTATTGATGGTAAAAACGTGTTCTCCCATTGTAACATTATTTCCACGCCCCCATTTAATACAGCACGAATGTTTGGTCCATTCACTGTTTAATTTTAAAATTACGATGCTGTTGTAGTTGTCCGTGGCATAACATCGTGCTTCTCGAGTTTTATTTTCAGGAGAAATATGCACTATAATTCTTGTTCCGTTTTCATATTCTCCTTTTTTGTTTTGAATAGCACATAAAGAAGTTACAATATAGTCGTCTGGATAGTTTATAAAAAAGCCACTAGACTCTATTAAAGAATCATTGGTATAAGCTATTAGTTGCACAACGCAATGGTTGTTGGCGTTAAAAATGTCAGAATAAAAATTCAGCATGTCTACTGGAGTATAATTTAGTGGCATATCAGTAGTATTTGTACCCGAAAGAATGCTTACAATATCAGAAACCATACTTTTGTTGTCTACGTACTCCTGAAAATTTAATTCTTCGTTTGAATTTTCGCTTGTAAACTTTATTCCTTGCTGTTTTGGCATTATATAATAATTAAGAATATATTTTTATGTTTTTGAAAAATTATTTTGTAACTTATGTTATAAAGGAAATATGAACAATACTGGTGTGAAAGACAACAGTGGTGTTCACCAACAAACTCGTGTAAAAAACAATCAAGAAGAACAGGGTATGGATGCTAGCGAATATAATCTTCAGAGTTTCCAGCCTCTTTGCGATAAACTGTATTACGAAATAATGGGTGAAAGTGTGGGTGTGTTTAACACTGGAAAAGGAGCAAATTATTGTGACATAACAAACAAGGCTGATATTGGTAATCCTATTGCAACCAACAAACGTTACTTGCATCATTTGAATACTCGTTATAGCCTTGGACCTGCATACCAAGCACCTGGAAATATCAATAATAATTCTAATGCTATTGATATAAGTTCGTATCTTCGCAACGGTGTTGCTACAACAACATACAAGCCGCTTGAACGTACTTTACCGAAGTTTAGTTGTCGTTTTGAAACTTTGCCAGACCACGGAAACCCTCAGCGCATAGAAAATGTTATGCAGCCTTGGGGTGGAGTAACTGGTGAAGCAACTAGAAACGAGGCTCGTAAATTAGTATATAGTGCACGAACACGCCCTGAAAGAAAGTTTTATGCTTAAAGTAAAACAAGGTAAAAAATTATAACCAACCTGCATCACATTGTGTGCACATAAAGCCTTTAGACAGGTTCGCGTCTTTTGAAAAATATATTATAATCGGATTCAACCCTTTCTCTTTGGAAGGACAATCTGAATTTTTGCATTCCATTTTTAATGTACGTGGTAATGTTCTATCATACTTCATGTTCAGAGTAATGTTGTATTCTGAATTTTTTTGTCCTTCTTTGTAAAACACATTTTCGATGTTTTTGTTATCCATGGGGTTGTTTCCACTGCATGAATAACATATGTATTTTATTATGTTATCTTCTGTTTCAATTTTCATTAAACTTTTACAATTATCACAAAACAAAACAACCATCTTGGTGTATATACAAAGTAAGATCATTTTTATTTTGTGAAATTTATGTATTTTCATTCCATGTTGTGTTACAGTCTGTGGTAATGCATTTAACTTTTACAGTTTGTGTGTTGTTTTCAGTTGACGTAGTCCATGTATTGTTGTTTGTTTTGCACTTGGGACACAAGAAAGGACTGATTGTTGTAGTCATTTATAATTGCTTTTAAAATAGAATCATTTTTATTAATTTTCAGACCACGTGTTTCCGCAATTTGGTGTCATGCATACAATCTTAACAGTATAACCTTCATCTGCACTTCTGGCTTGCATTGTAGTGTATACAGTATTACGCTTTTTGCATTTTGAACACAGATAAATGTTGGTTGTTTCACCTTTTGTTTTCATAATTTCTTGCTCGATTTTATCGAGTTTCTCTTGATATGGTTTCCATCTTTCCCTGTTTAAGTCATTTGGGGCAATACTTATGTTTGGTTGATTTTTTATTACGTCCTTAGCGGTTTCAGAGTATGCATAACTTTTTTTGTCAAAATTTTGTATGACATAAATAGCATTATCGACATATGTGCTCAGAAAATTTCTGTCAGAAAAATTAGCACTTTTATTATAGTCTCTGATTGTTTCTTTTAAAATTTGGTTTTCTATCACTGTTAAAAAATCTTCATTTTCATTTGTTTTTTGTCTTAGCATATCAATAACAGATGCGCGTATTTTATTTTCTGTTATGTCATTATTTACGAGCCTCTTGGAGAACTTAGATACTTTTGTTTCTTTCTTTGATTCTTCCATATACTATTTATAAAGATAAAATCATTTTTTTAAAAAGTTTTCACAGATGGTATTTAAATTGGTCATTATTATACCTTCCATTTTATTTTGCTTTTTTCTGCTCTTCATCATGTATGGTATTGGTATACCGTAAAGCATATGGTATACGCATTTTATGATAAATTTTTTTGTGTTATCGTCAAGAAAACTATAATCTATTTCATCTTCACTATCGTTATAATTTTCTTCTTCGTTATCCATGTTATCCATGTTATCCATGTTATCCATGTTATCCATAGTGTCTCGAATTTCCCCAGTCTCCCGATTTTTTCGATTTTTTCGATTTTCTCGAATTTCTCGAATTTCTCCATTATCCATGGTGTCCATGGTACCTCGATTTTCTCTAATGTCCTGAATTTCATTATTTTCATGAATTTCCGGTATTTGATGAAATTCATGATTTTCTTGTTCTTTTCCAATAAGTGTAACTTTGCTTATTTTCTTCTCGACAGCATTACTTGTATTTACTTCGTGTATATTTTTATAACCGATGTCTTCTAAATTTTCACTATAAATAGGCTGTTGACTCGGTTGACTCGGTTGACTCGGTTTACCCGGTTTACTCAACCGAGTCGACTGGCTCGGTTTACCCGGTTTACCCGAAAGATTTTCTCTTTTTTGTATATTGGTTGTTTTCAAGCCTTTGTTTTTAAACTTGGTAGTCTCATACTCGTCCTCTTCGTCACTCATAAAATTTATGGAATATTTATTGCTCATCATTGTTTCATATAAGTTTTAACCAGCAATTATCGTGCATTATTTAACGCATTATGTATCTATAATTTTGATAAGTAAAGGTTCTTCTTTATTTTTCAACAATATTGTAAGCATGTCATTGTAAAAATTCGTGCTATAATGGTTCATTTGCTCGTTAAAATTTATAACAACGCTACCTTTGTCGTTTATAACGTCGTCTTTGGTTGCATACTTGCGTATTAATAAATCTGCAGTAGGAGTTATTTTAATGTCTTTGAGTTCAAAATTTAAAAAATTATCGTCTATATCATACACAAACAAATCGAAAAGTTCTTTTAAATCAGAGTTCTCAGTAATGGGAGTAGAATATATCATCGGTTTCGATATGACGAAAAAGTAAGGCTTTGGTGATCTTAATTTTGTTTTTTTATGCGCATAACAGTATTGCTTGCACAAATTAACCAAGATATCATTGCAGTACAAATTTATATCCAGACAGTGGCATATAACTGCATAAAAATATTCATTATCAAATAAATAAGCGTCTGTAAATTTTCCAGTGTCGTCTACCAACACCTCCAAAGATTTCAACGGATTTAACTGCTGTTCGTAAGACAAATTTTGTAAAATTTTCAAAGAGTGCTCGTTAATAAAGTCGAAATTCAGCAATTCCATTTTATGTAAATAAATATTATTTTTACACTATAATAACGAACAAAAAATATGTATCAATACTATAAATGTCTTCATACGAAGATTTAAAAAATGATTTTTTAACTGAAGAAGTCAGTACACAAGAAAGTACAATGCAGCAAAATGAAAGACAAGGTGTAAATGAAATAGATCGTTACGATCTTATAGATTTTAGTCTGCTTGATGACGGGTTTTCAGAAGATCCATTATTGAATAAGTACGAGTTGGAAGAGGAAAATATAGACGACTTGAACATTCAAGATCTACAGTTTACGCTTATACCGATTGAAGAAGAAGGATCAAAGCCTGTTAAGTATATGTACAATGAACTTGTAAAAATTTTCTTTGAAAATTTTAAATGGTCTGAAAAGTACATAAGCAAACTGGCGCATGAATTTTTTGACACTGAATTTCCAAACAATGGCCTTGTCAAAAAGTATGAAAATGAAATAAAAAATTATGATCGCCAGCAGGTTATTTCTTACAAACCATTTGTTCAAGCGTTACTTGGAAAAGAAAATAATAACAATAGCATTGAAAACGCTGTTACAAAAAATTGGTTTATACCAATCTTAAACGAAACGAAAACATTGCTTACACACGAATACGACATTCTTGAAGCAGAGAAAAAAATTAAACCTCGTAAAAAATCAAATGACGGTTACAACACTCCTTCTAATATCGGAAACAGCGAATATAAAAATGCGCTAATAGTAGATTCAACCGAAGAAGATGAAACCATTGCGTCACTGTACATACCAAACGAGCCCATTTCATTTTATTCGTTTGCATGTAAAAGTGACACACCAAACCGTTATGACCATATAAGACTTACAAGCGAAACAAAGGCTAAAATGAGTAGTTCCGTTATAACCTATGGTCAGTTGCGTCACGAGGTAATAAAATATGAAAATAGTGTTTATAGCCCAAATAATGGTAATGTTATGGTGTCTTTTTCCCGAGAAAATAGTTTGCCCTATTCCACTGTGAATGCATTAACGAATTTCACAGACTATTCAAAGGTTTATGATACAGGTAATGTCTCTTTCAACATACGAAAAATGACGCTGAATGTTTCTCGCATTACTACAGATCCGAGTTCTTCAAGAAACAACGTCATTAATGAAATTGACAACTTCATAACACCGTTTAAAAATAATGTTGTTGGATTTTTCGAATACAATAAGCCCAATGATCACAAAGTAAAAATATACAATTTGTCACTTGACGATCTTCCTGTTGTAAAACACAACAAAAATAACATCTATCTTTTTAACAAGGTTGAAAACGTTCAAACATACGCTAAACTGTTAGAATACATAGTACCAAATGTAGATGACATAGCACTGAAGTATGATGGACTGGACATCATAAACAAAAAGTTGAAAAAGTATTCTTACAGTCTTGACAACCTGGATACCAGCATTTTTAAAACTCTTAAAAACAAATTTACAGTACAACCAAACAGGAAAAATAATTTTGAAAAATTACACATGACATTGTTGAATAATAAGTTGCTTGATTTGGATAATACCACCACTCTACTGAATGAACAAAATACAGAAGATTTGAAAAATTATTACGATAATAACAGTTCGTTTAAAAATACATTGATGATAATGTCATGGTTGAATAATACCATTGATTCTGGAGAATTGCTGTTCAATAAAGAAAAATTACGAAATTTTAACTCGATAAAAACACAGTATAATATGAAAAATTATCAAAAAAATATAAAATATTTCATGCTAAAAACCAACAATATCATAAATGAAATACTGGAATCGACAGACGACGAAGAACTTCAAAAAGATCTTATTGTAGCACACTTAAAAGTCAATGGTGTCATTTCAAAGCATACAAACAGTGTGACTGATGCAAACGGATTATTCATATGCTGTCTTCACACTTATGACAAACTAGTTAACGAACTCGATATTGACGGTCTTATCCTTAATTATGGTGTTTTTTACAAAAGCAGTTACGTATGCAAATATTGCGGTGAAACTATTCACGTTGATTTTGACGAGTCAGAAATGTTTGACGACAATGGTAATGTTATTGTACAGCATGGAGAAATAATGCTTGAAGAAGAAATAAGCATTCAAGATGACTCAGAGGCCAATTTCATAAAAATTATGAACACTCTTTTGGGTAACGTAACAAAAGAAAAATTAAACTATGCAGTAAGCAATGAAGAAACCATTAAAAATAATTCTGGCAAAATGTTTTTGAAAAATGTTGAAAAACACTCTTTAAATAATAGTCAGTTGAAAAATATTTTTTCCGTGGAAAGCGTGGAATACGAAATAAATAAGCAGTCAAAAAAGATATATGACAATTTGAAAAATAAACCTGCTAATGCTCTGCAAGAAATCAAAACAAAGTATTCTATGGTCTATTGTATGTCCATGTTGTTTTACAAAATAGGACTCTATGTGTCTGTTTATATACTGAATTTGCAGTTGGCAAATCCAAAATTATTCGACTCCAAAGACATGGTAACCAGCGTAACAAATAGTTTCTTGACAAAAGAAATAATAACAGTTATTGGAAATTACTACATTACAAATTCGAAGTATGTTCTTTCGGGTATACCCGATAAACAGTATCATAATTTTGTAAAGAAAGAAAAAGTCATGACGGTAAAGCCCTTCAGTTCTTCTGTTTCCATTGCTGAAATGTTTAAGACGGTAACGCAGGACAATTATAATCTTTTGATAAAAGATTACGATAACAAAATGCTAATTTTAATAGCGCTTGACAAAATCAAAAATGAAAATGTCGCAGTTAAAAAGCACGATATTAAGCATTATGGATCGGTTTATTACGACGGTATGTACGATGGAAAACGGGACAGTATTGAAAATATTATGACAGGAATAAGATACACTGCATCTGAACATGTTAAAAATATGGATACTGCATATCGACTGTTTAAAGAAGATAACAAAACAGAATATGAGCAATCTGTTCTTCTTATGGTAGACATAAGCAGTAAAAAAGATAATGCGGCTCGAAAAGAGTTTGACTATGAAACAAAACAACTTATACCCATGGGCGTTCCAGATTTCAAGAAAGATTTAAACAGAAAAATAAAAGAAAACAACACGATAAATAGCGTTTCTTATAACATAAAAACATTAAACACAAACCCAACTATAAGCAGAAAAAAAGATTTTGTTATAATGAAAAAAAGTAAAAAAATCATAACAAATAATGTTGTTGCACGCTCAGACAATTGTGAAGACTCTGAAATATTATCGACCACTATTGTAGAGTTTATTATGAAACATTTTTTGAACTCCATGGTCACAAACCGCGAACTTCTTGAAAATGTTGATTTTGTAAAGTATTGGTATGTTACACAAGAAGATATGGAATCAAGATTGAAAATTCTGTTGTCTCAGTCAATAGCAAACATTTCCCAAAACAAATTTAATGAATTTATAAATGAAATTAACTATGCTGATATGATAAAAGTAAGATTATTTTCAGAATATTATGAAAAAAGAAAAGTAGAAAGCATCCAGAAAGAATTAAATGACAAAATGATATTTTATTATGAAAATTATTTGAAAAAGAATATAGCGTTGCATTCGTCTTCATATGCCAATGAAAAACTTGATATACTCATGAGTGACACCATGTTTAAAAATTATAAAACTATTGAAAAAAATGAGTCCGATAATATGCAGTGTATTTTCTTAAAAGAAATTAAAAATAACATACAAACATTTGAAAGCATACCGGAAAAGTATGCTCTTGTGTTGTTGAAAATATTATACCATATAAGCGTTGATGTAAACTTAAAAAATAAAACACTTACCTCTTCTGAAGTGCTGTTAAATGAATCACAGCGCAAAAAAGACGTAAATATTAAAGATGCAAAATCACGAGGAGAAAACGTCAAAGATGAAGTTAAAGACGATTACGAAGAAGACATAGAAGAAGAAAATAACAACGACCATAACGAAATCGTAATGGAATACGAAGAAGAAAATCCTTCTGGAAGTTATCAAGTTGACGATGATTTTGTCGCTGAAGAAGAAAATTATTACGTATAATAAAGATGCGTTTTTATAAATTTTAAAACTTATATTCTTTGTATATAACAATCATGTCTGGTGTTGATACGCAGAATAGTAATCTTGTTTCTGAATTAATGAAGCAAATAAATTCTTCCGATCTATATAATGAACCTCAGTACAGGAATGATTATAATGATGAAGTAATGCAGGATAATAGTGCAGAAAGACCTGAAGTACAAGAACTCGAGCAAGAAAATAACTTCAATCCAGAAGACTTGATACCTCCTCCAAAAGAAGACGATGTAGAACAAAAAGGTTATGCTCAAGACGAAGAATATACTGACGAAGAGGAAGAACTGTATTATCGCGATGATATGTCTGAAACTCTCAAGTATGCAAACAGAGAATACACCTCGTTTGTTATGGAAACGGTTAAAACTGCTATTATATTGTTTATTGGTTACATTATTTTTTCGCATCCTCTTACCGGGTTTTACATTTCAAACTTTTTTTCAAACTTTCCTGGTTTCGTTTCCCTGATGAGCATTACCACGTATAAACTTGCCTTACATGGTTCTCTGTTTGTATTATTTTACTTTATTGTCATGTATGTTTTTTAAAATTTTTATTTGTAATTATTATAATGGATTACAGTCTCTTTGGGTTTGTGTTAAATTGTGTAGAAAAAAAGTCTCTCCAGTACATTTGGCACTGTCGTAATTTAGAACTAAATGATGTAGAAGAAGGAGTGTTTAAAGAGTGTATCAAATATATTTGCAAATCGTCGTTTGATTACTGCGACAAAAATAAAGAAAAAATGAAAAATAACAAGTCTCTTGATATAGTAAGCAATATTTGTAACTGCGATAATACTGCATTTACTACAGTATGTAAACATTTTAACATAAAAGAACTCGGACACTATTTTAATACGATAGCAGGATCAGGACGATCTGTCAAAGAATGTTATGATTGTGGTACTGTTTCTCGAGCAATATTTTTATCATTGGTAAAAGGCTACAAGGGTTATCTATCACAAGAAGACAAGAAAAGTATTTTTGAACTTTATAATCCCCAGCGTCTTATGCCTATGGATGCACTTAATGAATTTTATAAAGTGATTAAAAGCACGCAATGCCATGCAATATTTATGGTTTCAATAGGGTTGGATGACTTTGGTCATATATGGACAATCGAAAAACGAAACGGTAAATACTTCATTTATCAAAGCGCTCTTGCGAGTTACCTGGTTATCGATTATTTGGAATATACAGATGCAGCAAATGATGAAAAAGGTATAAATATTGACGCTTTTTACAGAGACTTAAAACGTCTTGTAAAAAGTAAAAAATGGACAATAAAAGAGTATGAACTATTTTGCAAACTATTTCATTTTATGCCGCATAGCAAAGTAACAAATGCAAAAAATTTTCTTTATTGTTATGTATGTCTTTAACATTTCCATTCTGCATTGAGATTTGTGCCGGTTGGCCAAGCACCACTTTCGTAAGGACTGGCATTAACTATATCATATCTCCAACCTCCTTCGTTCCAACCCCATTTTTTCCAGTTTTTAAAACTAGGGTCTCTTCCGAAACATCTATGAACTTTATCTTTTGTTGTTTTTTCAAAATTTTCCATGACTATTTTGCTATTTTGTTCATAGGCTCCTATAATTTTTTTCATTTTTTCAATTTTTTCGTGTATTTGGGGTATTTCCATTCCATTTAATTCACTGATTGGTTTTCTTTTGTTACAATCATACTTATAATGAAGGCAAGTTTTTTCTTCACACATTATTGGTTCTTTTTCCAAACACCGCGTTTCATATCTAGTGCACTTCATTCTAGGTCGTACTCCAGGTCCTCGTCCTCCAATAAACCTGTATGCTGTGCATCTTTTTGTACTTCTTATACATTTTTCACCACATTGTTTTTGTGAAACCCCGTATTCTGTGCATGTTTCGCTTTTGTTTTCACATGGACCAAAGTTATTTAATGAAACTTTATCGTAATTTAAAGGTATTGATTCTTTGGAATTGTATGTTGTAACAGTACCTAAAGCAGATGGTGAATTATAAGAAACACTACTACTAGGTAGTGATGGCCACGATGGTTGGCCAGGCATACCTGGTTTTGTTCGTGGTGGTGGTGTTGGTGGTGGTGATGATGATGGTGATGGCACAGAGAATTGTTCTCTACTGCTACTTCCTCCCATTATAAACATAACAAATATTTTTATTTTTTGCTCCAGTTTACTATGTAGTCGTTGTATTCTTTTTGAAAATCTGCTATGTCGTTAGTCCACAGTGTATGTGGTGGTGTCTTGGTTAAATTTGTTATTTTTTCTTTTAGGTCATCGCATTGCTTTCTTAATTTTGTTATGTTTTCCTCTGTAAACGAGTCAATGCGCATGTGCAATAAAAAGTTGTAACTGTTTTCGTGCTTTGCGTAATTTAACTTTTCAAGTTGACTTATGACTTCTTCCTGCTTTTTATTGACACGCTTTTTGTTAACTTTTTCGTACAGCAGTACATTTTCTTCCATTATGTCCTCAATGAACTGTGCTTTTGTGCTGTGCATTACAAGTTCCTTTTGGTATTCGTCAAGCATATAATCTTTTCTTTCAGTGTACTTCACAAGTCTTAATTCATAGAATTCGTCAAGTATTTCTTCTGGATTCTGATACTTCTTGATAAAACCATTTTTGTCATAAAGATGAATGTTACCTGTGTTTATACTGTTACATAATTTAAGTTCTTTTTCAAATGCTTCTGTGTCTTTCATCATTTCTTGTAAACTATCTTTTTTGAAAATTAACGTCATTTTGAAATTTTTATCTGTAATAAACGACTCTTCATCAGTCAGTATTTTATTTGCTTTGGATGTTCCTTCATAGTCTACCATTTTTGTAAGTACAAACTCTTTGTATTGTTTGAATGAAAGAGACCCTTTTCCAACTGGCAATTCAGTAATAAGTAGTTTGTCTTTTCCTACTACCGAGTAAATACCATGCGAAACGTAACAAAATTCTGATTCTTTTGTTATGGAGCCTTTGAAACCTCGATAAAACGGGATTATTTCTTTTGTGTAATTCATGTTGTTCAATTTTGATTTTATGTAGTCAATGATTTGTTGTGGATCATACAGTGGAAGTTGTGTACTGTAACCCGTACCAATACCGTCTGTACCGTTCATTAAAATGGTAGGAAGAATAGGGTAGTAAATAACCGGTTCAATATGTTTATGTTCATCGCTTTGATTGTATTCAAGAATAGGGTTATCTTCCTTTTTGAACAGCAAAGATACGCAGTGGTTAAGTTGAGTGTAAATATATCTTGCAGAAGCAGCATCTTTTCCTGCTTTCAGATCTTTTCCACCACCCATACGTGTTCCAAACTGCCCATTTGGCATCAAAATGTTGAGATTATTTGAACCAACGTAGTCGTGTGCCATGCCAACAATTGCTTCATTCAGCGAAACTTCACCGTGATGATAGTCTGATTGCTCAGAAACATAACCTTGAAACTGTGCAACTTTAATTTCTTTGACAAAAAGAGGCTTTTTAATAGCAGCCCACAATATTTTTCGTTGTGAAGGTTTTAATCCGTCAACCATACTTGGAATAGAACGTATGTTGTCACTGTTTGAAAACTCGATAAGACGATTGTCTACGAAATCGCTATACGATTCATGATTCGTTGTTAATTCTGTTATGTTATTAGGATCAAACTTTCCAAGCCACACTTTGCGTGCATCTGAATACTTTTTGTCAAATGCAAGTTTCATGTGCTCATCTGTTTCGCTATCATGCGTGTATTTGATTTCGCGTATTTGTTTGAAATCTTGTTCTGCATCCGTGCTTAAATATGTACCCAAACCTTTGTAATATTTTACTTCCCATCCTGGTTTGTTCCATTCTTCTTTATTTTTTAATGTCCATTTGTTGAACTGGTTCACAGTTTCAAAAATATGTTCTTTTTCTTTGATTTGTAACTTTTTATCTTTCCAATGCCATATTTTAACTGCATACATCTTGATGCTTTTAATGAACTCTGGGCTTCGCATTGTAAGCGATGGCCACTGTGAATGGATGAAGTTCATCACAAGTCCTTTGATATGCGCACCATCCAAATCTGCATCTGTCAAAATCCAAATGCCTCCATATCGTAATGTGTTGAAATTTTTGTCTTCACTATAGTCCATGTTTTGTTTGAGACCAAGAATTTTCTTGAGGTCTGTGATTTCCGAGTTGTTTGCAAGTTGCGTTGAAGTTGCTTCTCGAACATTCAAAAGTTTACCCCGTAATGGGTATGTACCAATCTTGCGTTGTTTTGCTTCGCTGAAAGATTTTAATCCAGACGAAACATACGTCATAGCACTATCTCCTTCCGTTAATATAAGAATGCAGTCTTTTGAGTTTTTTGTACCTGCATCAATTGCATCTTGCAGTTTAGCATTTTTAATTTTTGTCTTTTTTGTTCCGTCCGTCTTTTTAAGCGTTTGTTTTTCCTTGAACGACATGACATTTAACGAGCGTTCCATAATGCCAGACTTCATAAGTTTTTCCAAAAATTCTTGTGAAGGTTCAAACTTGGAAAGAAAACTTTTAGACGTGCTTGTCAAGTACTCTTTTGTTTGAGTGTCAAAATCAGGATTGATAATGCTTGTTTTTACAAAAACGCGCAAATTGCTTTTGACAAATGTTGTTGTAACATTTTCGTTCTTTTTGTTTTTTGCTTTTATCATCTCGGTAAGACGCTTTGTTATAGCATCTGCAACGTGATCAACGTGTTTACCGCCTCGCCATGTGCATATACCGTTAACAAAAGACAATTGTTCGAAACTGTTGTCTCTGCTCATACACGCAACAACTTCCCAATCTTTATGCTTTAAATAAGAGCGTTTTGTTTCTGTTGACTTGCCAATGTATAAGTTGGCATATTTTTCAAAACTTCCCATTAATTTGCTTGTACCAAGTGAAATCTTTTTACCGTTCAAAAACACGTTTATGTCATCACCAAACAAGCCGGCAACATCATAAACACGACGAGTCATGACCTTTGCAGTATCATCCATGTTTTTTATTTTAAACCGCTTGAAATCTGGCTTAAACGTTATTTTGGTGTATGGAACTTTTGAATAATTTTTTATGACTGGATCTTCTCTTTCTTTCATGTTGTTTTTCCACGTTTGAGTATAAATTTTATTTCGTGTATTGTCAACTGTTTCAACAGTAAACTCATTTGAAAAAATATTTGCCAATTTGGCTCCATACCCATTTTTACCGCCCCAAGTTTTATCTTCTTTGGAGTAATTTGTACTTGTAAGAAGTTGGCCGAAAATCATTTCTGGAACATAAACGTTTTCTTTTGTGTGCATTATAATATCAATACCATTGCCATCATTTTCAACGCTTATCATTTTGTCAGTAATATGAACTTTGATATTTTTAACTTGCTTTATGGTGTTGTCTGTTTTGGATTGAATAGTTGTTCGTACTTTATGGTCAGATGCATTTGTTAGCACTTCATCAAATATTTTGTATAATCCAGGTACAAAATTGATGTCTTGTTGTGATACTGCTTCGTCTTCAATGACCCAACAATCTTTCAAAAGTGTTGGTTCTGCACTGCCAATATACGTGTCTGGTAAATCATAGATGTGTTGTCGGTGTTCTTTCTTTTGGTAAATTTCGTCGATATTTTTTGGCATACTTATTTTAAAACTATTTCAAATCATTTTTTTACGCTAATTTGGAAGGCTATTTATTTGTATGCCACAATAATCCTGTGGAAAATCACCGTAATCTACATAATACCATAACTTTAATTTTTCCGCTTCTTTCAGTATAAATTTAAAATTATTCCAAAATTCAACAGTGTGTTGAATGCTTTTTGTTCCAATGTGTGCCATTTCGTGGATGGCTACAAACATCAGTTCATTCATTTTGACAAACTCGTCGTCCTTATTTCGCAAGCACATTACTATTTTTTCCTTGTTTAACGTATATGACGTACTGGCGCTGTTATTATTTTCCATAATGTTACTAAAACTGTTATAATTATTTTTTAAATTTTGTGTAGTCTGTTCTTGCGGAAAATTTACTATAAGATGACTATAAAGCGTGTTCAAATTCTTTCTTATTTTTGCAAGAATATTTGCTGCTTCTTTTTTATCTTCTTTTGACTGCACTTTATACTCGTTGCTGTCAAAAGATGCTCCTGTTATGGATAGACCAACGTTATCGTCGTAAATTTTGTAAGCGTAAAATATTACAAACGCTGCAACAATAAGATAAATTAACTCGTCCATATATAATTTAACAAAGAAAAATGATTTTTTCTTTTTTTATATTAATGAACTATCTACGTGGATTTAACAAGTGCATTGTAAATAACAGCGAAGAACTTGAAATACAACTTGTTGGATGGCACTGTTATGACGACAATGAACTGGATGAAAATGAAACTGACATAAATTTTAACGTGCTTCTTTCGGGTATTGATTCTCAAAAACGCTCTGTATGTGTATTCGTAGAAGATTTTCAACCATTTTTTTACATTAAAATTCCAAATAATTGGAAAAAAAGCGATCTTAAAATTCTTGTTGAATACTGTAAGGGACACTACAGCATAGACGAAATTTATGCCGACGATCTTGTTGAATTTCAACTTGTAAAAAGGAAACCATTTTATGGCTACACACATGACAACATGTTCAAGTTTGGAAAATTAATATTTAAAAACCAAGGTGCGTTTCGTCAATATCGGCGAATTTTTCAAAAGTATGTAACTGTATCTGGTTTGTTTAATTCTTCAAAACATTATTATGAACTGTTTGAAAGCAGTGTTGAACCAATGTTGCGAATGATGCATGTGCGAGATATACAGGCGTCTGGATGGATACGCATACCGCCAAAAAAATACACTGTCAACAAAGAAGAAAAATCAAATTGCCAATACGACATAACAGTGTCGTATAAAAATGTTTATGGAATAAAAAAGGACTCGGTTGGAGACATTATATTTGCAGGGTTTGATATTGAAGCAGACTCGTCCCACGGTGATTTTCCTATTGCACACAAAGATTACAAAAAACTTGCACGAGACATATTTAACGAGTATATAAACCTGGTCAACGAAAAAAACACATTAATTCAAGAGTGTATTTTGAATTATATCTGTTTGGCATTTGAAGACTGTTTCAATCAGAACGAAATAGACTATATAGGCTGTGATAATGTGCCTGATAATTTAATGGATTGTGTTGATGCTATCTTATCTGAAAATGTTGAAAATGTTTTTGAAATTTTGTGTGACTATTTCAAGTTTCCTGGTCTTGAACGACTCTCCAAACAAATTGAAAGCGAACACAAACGGCTTCTTTACATAAACGATAAAGTGTATCTTACACGCCAACGCGAAACACTAGCGTTTATTTTAAAACTCGCTTTTGATCCTCTTTATAATGCAGCATCAGTAAACGTTGTGTACACCAAAAATAATGATAAACCTTCCAAAAGTGTAATAGAAAAAGTTTCACAAGAAGTCTATAAATTATGCTCTCTTTATAGTGAAAATATGAAAAAGAAAAAGCGTTTAAATGCAGGTAAAAAGAATTTGGTTTCGCGAAAAGAAAAAGACGATTTACGAGAAGAACTAACAAGTGAAACTTATGACATCAGTCATTACATTGAGTTGATAAATGCTGTTATGAATGAGCATTTTCCCTCTGTGCAGGGTGATAACTTGATCCAAATTGGAACTACTTTTCAAAAACTTAACGAACCTGACTGCTTTTTAAAGCATATAATAGTGCTTGATACTTGCGATTCTATAAGTAACGACGAACTTGTCCGCGACGAAAACAAGGACACACTTTTTCCGTTGGAGGACCTAGAAAAATTTGTAAAAAAATATGGGCTTGAAAATTTTTTGTCTTCAGAAAAAAATATTTCCGATCTTTCACACGAAGAACGACAAAAAATAAATGACAAAGTTATTCAATTGAATTACAAAGAACAGTCAAAAACAGACACTGCAGATGTAGTTGTTGAAGTATATCATAATATGAAAGACGTGTTGTTGGCATGGACTCGACTTATTGTTTTGTCAGATGTGGACGTTTTAATAGGCTATAACATATTTGGTTTTGATTTTAAGTTTATGTACGAGTGTGCCCAGGTGTGCGACTGCGTTGATGAGTTTATGCAAATAGGTCGCATGAAAGGGTTTGTACAGAAAATGCATGTACAAGGTCATAACATAAAAGACAAAAACAAAAAGCAATCTACGGATGACATGGCACACAATATTGAAATGCATGGAAGGCTTGTTATTGACCTGTTTAAAGTAATACAAACCTCTTATAACTTGGATAGTTACAAGTTGGATAACGTTTGTGAAAAGTTTTTGTACAAAAATAAGAACGACCTTCCACCCAAGGAAATTTTCAGAATGCAAAAAGGCAATTCGGCTGATCGTTGCACCATTGCCAAGTATTGTATTATTGATTGTGTGTTGTGTAATCGTCTTTTGATAAAACTTCAAATACTGATGAACAACATTGGTATGTCCAATGTGTGTTCTGTTCCGCTAATGTACCTCTTTTTGCGAGGCCAAGGCATCAAGGGATTGAGTTTTGTGTCTAAAATTTGCAGGTCAAAAGGTTATCTGATTAACACGCTCAAAAAACAAGAAGAAACATCAGAAAAATACGAAGGTGCTATTGTTCTGAAACCTACAACAAAAATTTACATTGAAGACCCTGTATGCGTTGCTGATTTTAACTCTCTTTATCCCAGTTGCATGATCAGTGAAAATTTATCGCATGATTCTCTTGCTGGTGTTTATAACTGTTACAAATGCAAAGACATTGAAAAAATGGAATCGAAGGACGAAAAATGCACTTGTTACGAGTTTGATTCGAAAGTTTGGAAATACGCTTATATCGACAATGTTGAGTATGTAGACATTCAATATGACATTTACGATTACATTGACGACTACACCGCACAAGGTCTTTTAAAGAAAGAAAAAAAGAAAATCAAAAGCGGTATAAAGACGTGTAGGTTTGCTCAACTTTCTGAAGGAAAAAAGAGTATTATTCCAGAAATTTTGCAAGAACTTCTAAAACAGCGTAAAAACACGCGTAAAATTCAAAAAAATTTTCCTGAAAAATCTTTTGAATGGAATATTTACGAAGGTCTTCAACTTGCCTACAAAATTACTGCTAACTCTATTTATGGTTTGACAGGTGCTCAAACGAGTAAGATTTATTTGCCTGAAATTGCGGCTTCTACTACAGCAACAGGACGAAATCTTATTAAATTCACAAAAAAGCATTATGAGTCAAATTACGACTGTAAAGTAGTGTATGGAGACTCAGTAACTGGAGATACTCCAGTAATCATACGAAACAGGGGCGTTGTTACCGTCGCTAGTATTGAGTCCTTGGTAGAAAAGGAAAAGGACTGGTCTGAATACGATGAAAAACAACAAGTACCGTTTATTGGTCTTGAAGTATGGACCGAACGCGGATGGACAAAAGTAAACAGGCTTATACGTCATAAAACAAACAAGAAAATTTATCGAGTATTGACACATACTGGTTGTGTTGATGTAACAGAAGACCATAGTCTTCTTGACCATTCGGGACGTAAAATAGCGCCAAAAGATTGTGTTGTTGGAACAACCTTGTTGCACTCTGAACTTCCTCTTTTGATGGAAACGAATGTTAGTGTAACAGCAATAGAAGCGTGGGCTATGGGATTTTTTATGGCTGATGGTAGTTGTGGAAAATATGTTACAAAATGGGGAATAAAATACTCCTGGGCAATTAACAATGCTTGTTTGGACTATTTAAATCAAGCAAAAGACTACTTACAACGGAGCACAAACCAAGAATTTAAAATTCTTGATACACTTAAATCTTCTGGAGTTTATAAGCTTGTTCCTGTTGGTGGTATGAAAAATATAACACTGAAGTACCGAGCACTTGTTTATCGAGAAAAAGAAAAAATTGTACCACAATGCATACTTGAAGCACCATTAGAAATTGCAAGAGAGTTTTGGAATGGTTATTACATTGGAGACGGCGATAAAGACATATATACACGATGTGATGCGAAAAATAAGTTGACTTGCCAGTCTCTGTATATGTTGATGACAAAAATAGGGTTCAGAGTCTCATTGAACAAACAAAACATTTATCGTTTGACAGCAACTAAACGAAAGCAAAGAAAGCCTTGTGATAGTATCAAAAAAATAGAAGAAGTAACACATTTATATCATAGTTGTTATGTGTATGATTTTGAAACAGAAAACCATCATTTCCAAGCAGGTATTGGCAAAATGATAGTTCATAATACTGACAGTGTGTTTATCAAGTTTAACTGTAAAGACATTCATGGACAAAAACTGCATGGACTTGACGCTATTAACAAATCCATCATGCATTGCACAGAGGGTGCTCTTGCAATTTCACGCCAGTTAAAAAAGCCACACAATTTGGAGTTTGAAAAAGCAATTTTCCCGTTTATATTGATTTCTAAAAAGCGATACCATGGACACTATTACACACAATACGGCTCTTCGGAGTATTTCCCTGCAAGCATGGGTATCGTTCTTAAACGGCGAGACAACGCAAATATTTGCAAAGAAATATTTAGTAATGCAATACACGAAATAATGGCAAACCAGGACCTGGAAGCAAGTTTAAATATGATTAAAAAGTGTCTTCGTGACTTGTTAGATGGAAAGTACCCTTATGACATGTTTATGATTTCAAAAACGTTGCGAAGTTATTACAAAGCACCTGATACTGTCGCACACAACGTTCTTGCACGACGTATTGCACGACGTGATCCTGGAAATAAACCACAGACAAATGACAGAGTACCATATATTTACATTCAAGTTCCTGGTGACGATGGAAAAAAGAGAATACTCCAAGGTGATAGAGTAGAAAATCCTGTGTTTGCACGTGAAAATAAATTAAAAATTGATTATAAATTTTATCTTGAACGACAAGTTATGCAGCCTATTTTGCAGGTGTTTAAACTGCACCCTGTTTATTACGAAAAATGCAAGAAATTGTTTGACGACACATTAATGGAATATGAATTAAAAAGAACAAAAAGTCAAAAAATAACAAACTTTTTTAAAGTAATTCCAAAAGATAAAAAAGAAACTGTTGTAAAAGTTCAAAAAATAGAAGACGAAATTATGGAACAATGCACAGACAGTGAAGATGATTTCGAAGAAGAAGAAGAAGAAGAGGAAAAAGTAGACATGTCTTCGTATGAATTTTAATTTCAAAAAAAATTCGTTTTTAAAAAACGATTATTATAATATCAATATTAATATTATGAGCAAGAGCGATTTACAAGGTGGGATCCCCGGGTACCGAGCTCG
>JGI24921J38492_100331_pt1 | contig 37817 bp, 39 predicted proteins | sample LinPFosmplate9_FD_38492 | JGI IMG/M metagenome (IMG submission 38492)
TTATGAGCCCGACGAGCTGCCAGACTGCTCCACCCCGCGATCGATAAATCAACGAGTCTTTTGTTGAACCCTACGTATATAACGTTAGGGAGCGCGAATTATAGCAGTGTAATTAAATCAATGTCAAACACTATCTGCCCTAAATTCACATTTATTTTACGAGTAATTCATTAATCCTTTTTACGAACCCAACTGGGTCTTCTAATTGCCCACCTTCTGAGATTAAAGCCTGGTCAAATACCACTGATGAATACTCATCAAAGGCCTTACCATCTTTCTCAGCGCTGAGTTTTTTAATTAGGGCATGCTCAGGATTTATTTCCAATACAGGCTTAATATCCGGTGTGTTTTGTCCTGCCGCCTTCAAAATCCTCTCTAAATTGCCTGAGATGTCATTTTCACCAACAACTAAACAAGCCGGTGAATCTGTTAAGCGGTGCGTTACCTTTACTTCCTTAATTTTATCCCCAAGTGATTTAGCTATTTTTTCGACCAAGGTTTTAGATTTTTCCTCAATATCTTTCTTAGCTACCTTCTCTGATTCATCTTCAAGTTTTCCTAAATCAAGATCACCCTTTGCAATAGACTGAAATTTTTTACCACTTACTTCCGGTAAATTAGACATCAACCACTCATCAACCCTATCTCCAAGAAGTAAAACTTCAATTTTTTTCTTTTTAAATATTTCAAGATGCGGACTATTTTTAGCTGCTAAGAAGGAATCAGCCGTTATATAGTAAATAACCTCTTGTTCAGGCTTCATTCTGCTTATGTAATCTGCCAAGCTAACACTTTGTGCGTCAGACTCGTCAAAAGTACTCGCAAATCTAAGTAATCCCGCAATTTTTTCTCTATTTGCAAAATCCTCAGCAGGTCCCTCTTTTAATACAAGGCCGAATTCTGACCAAAACTTTTTAAAATCATCTGGTTTTTTCTTCGCCATATCCTCAAGCGCGGTGAGTGTTTTTTTAACCGTTCCTGATCGAATACTTTCAAGGGCTTTACTGTCTTGCAGAATTTCTCTTGATACGTTGAGTGGTAAGTCACTGCTATCAATAACGCCCTTCATAAATCTTAAATATTGAGGAATGAGTTTCTCATTTGCTTCCATGATAAAAATACGTTTTGCATAAAGCTTTACGCCTTGCGCCTTATCTCTATCGTAAAGATCAAAAGGTGCTTTACTTGGAATAAATAATAGAGAAATATACTCTTGATTACCTTCAACTCGGTTATGAAATATTGATAAAGGCGGTTCTTGGTCATAAGTTAAATTTTTATAAAACTCTTCGTACTCTTTTGGTTTTATATCTTTTTTATTACGCGCCCAAATAGCAGAAGCATCATTTACGACTTCATCTTCCTCTGTTCGAATTGATTTTCCATCCTTAAACTCAAATTTTTTCATTACAATCGGCAGTGTGATGTGATCTGAGTATTTTTTTATAATTTCTTTAAGTCTGTATTCATCAAGAAACTCTTCAGCGTCTTTCTTAAGACTTAAAATCACAGATGTGCCTCTTGATTTTTTATCAATAGATTCTAGGCTAAACTCACCATCTCCTTTTGAAACCCATCTTGATCCAGTTTTAGCACCCGCTTTTCTTGATTCTAAGGTGACTTCATCAGAAATAATAAAGGCTGAATAAAAACCTACGCCAAATTGACCAATCAGATTCGCATCCTTAGCTTGATCGCCTGATAGTTTTTTTAAAAATTCCTTTGTGCCTGATTTAGCAATAGTCCCGATATTTTTTATAATATCGTCACGACTCATACCGATACCATTATCTGAAATAGTGATCGTTTTTTTATCTTTATCAAAATCTACGCAAATCTTAAGTTCAGAGTCTTTTTCATAAAGGTCATTTTTTTCTAATGCTTCAAATCTGAGCTTATCCGCCGCATCACTCGCATTAGAAATTAATTCTCGCACTGCAATCTCTTTATTACTATAAAGAGAGTGAATCATCAGTTGTAAAAGTTGTTTTACCTCAGCCTGGAAACTTAAAGTCTCTTTCTGTTTTGTCATTTTTTTGAAATCCCTAATTGAATTAAATTTATTTAAATATTGCTATTATTAATGGGGGCAGTTTTATTTATTTCAACTTTTTTAACTGATTATATTTTTGAAAAAATATAAGCGACGACGTAAAAGGCCATTGTGGCAGTTATGTTTAAGCTCGAGCCATATCCGTCACAACTTAAACCTCCTCCTGATTGATCAGTTTCACAAGCATCAGATTTGATAATAGGCTCATCAGAAAAGATGGTAGGTATCTTATATTTACTTTTTGATAGCTTATTTTTTTTATTAAAATGCTTTCGGATATTGCTTAACAATGGATCTCCGAAGGTTTTAGAAAGATCAGCTATTTTTATTCTCGCAGGATCGACTCTCCCCCCTGCACCGCCCACCATTATCAGGGATAAATTCTTTGATTGGCAATACTCAGCTAAACTTGTTTTTACACTCGATTGATCAATTGCATCAATAATAAAATCAAATCTGCTCGATATATGACTTTCAATATTTGATTCTTCTAAAAAATCATCAATACAATCCACCACACAGGTTGGATTGATATCAATGATTCGATCCTTCATAGCCTTTATTTTTGATTCACCATCAGTACTATCGAGAGCATGAATTTGGCGATTAATATTTGATTCAACAATATGGTCCATATCTATTAGAGTTATTTTACCAACACCATGTCTCACCAATGACTCGACTACCCATGAACCCACACCACCAATACCTACTACACAAACATGATAGTTTTGAATCAATCGGAATTTTTTTTCTCCGTAAAGTCGGATAATGCCGCTAAATCTTCTCTCTAAATCGACTTCTCCGGCCATCATTCGCTTTCAAGAACAACAAATGCTGCTGCTATATTTTTTTCATCTGATATTGATAAGTGACAAGATTTGATTTTCTTCTCTTCGAGCAAGCGTGCCACATTTTCATCTAGCTTAATGTCTGGACGCCCAAGTTCATTATTGATGACAATAATAGATTTAACATTAACATCCCCTCTAAAACCTGTGCCTAATGCTTTTGCAAAGGCTTCTTTGGCAGCAAATCTTTTAGCTAAAAAGTTTTCTTTTAAATTATTTTTTTGAAAAGCTAAAAACTCTTCAGGGCTTAATATTTTTTTGGCAAAATCATCTCCAAATCTTTCTAAAGCGTTTGCTATCCTTGAAACCTCCACGACATCGGTACCAACCCCATAAATCATGATTGTGCATTCTCTTTAATAATTTTTTTCATTTCAACAACAGCATTCTCCCAACCAATAAATAACGCTCTAGCTACTATGGCATGTCCAATATTTAATTCATGGATGCCGTCAATTTTTGCAATATTTTGTACATTCTCATAATGAAGGCCATGGCCTGCATTGACTAAAAGACCAGCTTTTTTTGCGTATTCCACTGCTTGTTGTATTTTTTTTAGCTCTTTATTTTTTAATTCGCCCTCAAAATCTGCGTAATTACCTGTGTGCAACTCAATGATTGGGACTTTCATCTCAATCGCTTTATCAATTTGATCGATCTCAGGCGCAATAAAAAGAGAAACTCGAACACCCGCATTGGTTAAGTCATCGCTGATTTCTTTAATGTCATGGAATTTTTTAATCAAATCCAAACCTCCCTCAGTTGTCCTCTCCTCTCTTCTCTCAGGCACCAAACATACATCCTCTGGGTGAACATCTAACGCGATTTTTAGCATTTCCGGGACGGGTGCTAATTCTAAATTCATTTTAGTTTTTAATAAGGGTTTTAATTCGTAGAGATCTTTATCTTGCATATGGCGTCGGTCTTCCCTTAGATGCAGCGTAATACTATCTGCGCCCGCTTGCTCGGCTAAGGTTGCCGCATCGACGACTGATGGGTAATTTGTTCCTCTTGCTTGTCTTATCGTTGCTATATGATCAATATTAACACCTAGATCCATCTCAGTTTTCCTAAATATTTAAAAAAAGTTGTTTGGAGTTTAATGGTTTATCACCCAAATAATAATTGATTAAAAAACGCATTAAATTTTTACTTTGTAGTTCAGTAGTTGCAGAGTCAAAATTATCATTTCCCATATCAATTAATGTTTGCCCGATGACCTTAATACTTTTTTCTGTCCTAAATTTTTCTAGTGCACCTTGTTCAGCTTCATAATAATACGTTTTATCTGCTTTAATTTCATTAGAGTTTGCATCCGCTTTTAAAACAACCTCATAGCCTAATTCTAAAAGTAGTTTCAATTCAAACCTTCTCAAAGTAACCTCTATGTTTATCCCTTGAGATAGATTTTCCATGGTTGTGTGATAAAAATTAAACAAAGATTCATAATTATCTTCCTTAGGCAGTAACCTAAGTAATAATTCGTTTAAATAAAAACCACATATTAAGGAATTCCCTTCCATAGGAAGATATTGATCGCACCAATCAATTCCATGCAACGTCTTTAATTCTCCAATACCAGACCAAGAAGCTTCCAACGCTTGAAATGACTGCAACATCCCTCTTAATGCTGACTTTGGTCGTCTTGCTCCTTTTGCAACTAGCGAGACCCTTCCAAATTCTTTAGAAAAAATTTCAACAATGAGACTGGTTTCTTTAAATGGGTATGTATGTAAAACATAGACCTGTTGATTTTCTTTCAGAGAGGTTACTTTAACCATTCCATTAAAGTCCTAATGATTTTAGGGCTCTTACATCATCTGCCCAACCCGTTTTAACCTTAACCCAAGTTTCTAACCAAACCTTTCCACCGAAAAGCTTCTCCATATCTAAGCGCGCACTTTTAGAAATTTCTTTTAATCGCTCACCTTTGTTACCTATAATCATCGGCTTTAAAGACTCATGGTCAACAATAATTACAGCAAAAATTCTTCTTAAATTTCCTTCCTGCTCAAATTTCTCTATCTCGACAGCAACTGAATATGGAACTTCTTGACCCGTTAGGCGAAATAATTTTTCCCGAACAATCTCTCCTGCCAAAAATCGCTCGCCTTTATCTGTTAACTCATCTTGATCATAGATAAAAGGTTGCTGAGGTAAATACTTTTTAACACTCTCTAACAACTCTAATAAATTATTTTTTTTCTTAACGCTTGTCGGAACAATTTCTTCAAATTTATCTAACTTATCTGCCTCACTCATTAAGGCTAATATTTTAGATTTGTCTTTAATTAAATCTATTTTATTAATAATTAATAAAATTGGTGTTGAATTGGGGATCATTTGCAATATTTTTTTATCCGTTGCATCAATCTCATTAGGTTCTGATAAAAATAAAATTAAATCCACGTCTTTAAGTGCTTGATTCACTGATTTATTCAAGCTCTTATTCATTTGATTTAGATGCTTTAATTGATAACCGGGTGTGTCAACAAAAATATATTGAGTATCTTTGTCTGTAAAGATGCCTACCAGCTGATAACGAGTGGTTTGTGCCTTTCTGGAGGTAATGCTTAATTTCGAACCCACAAAATAATTTAGAAGCGTTGATTTTCCGACATTAGGTTGACCAACAATAGCAATAGTACCGCAGCGAGTGTTTATTTTAGACAATGCCATAAAGGCTCTTCTCTATGGTAGCCATTGCCTCTTTTGCTGCCTCTTGCTCTGCAATTTTTCTACTTCTTCCCCCACCCTCTACCTTGACATCAAATTTAGAAACTACACATGTGACAGTAAATAATTGATTATGGGCTTCGCCTTCTACATTAATGACTTCATAGCTTGGTAAAGAGACTTTTTGGGCTTGTAAAAACTCTTGGAGTATCGTCTTTGGGTCCTTATAAATTTCTTTTGGGTTAATTTTTTCAATTAACTCAACATATGAATCTTCAATGAATTTATAGGCAGGTTTCATTCCACCGTCAATAAATATCGCGCCAATTAAAGCTTCAAAGGCATCAGCTAGGATAGATGGTCTTCTCCAACCTGAGCTTTTAAGCTCTCCAACCCCTAAATTTAAAAAATCTCCAATCTTCAGTTCGTTTCCTAATTTAGAAAGTGGTTCCTCTTTTACTAACTGCGATCTTAAGCGGCTCAAATCACCTTCATCCAAATCATTAAATTTTTTAAATAAAAGATCTGCCACAACAAAATTTAGAATACTGTCTCCCAAAAACTCTAATCGCTCATTATTCTTCCCCGAATGGCTTCTATGTGTCATCGCAAGCGTTAAGAGATTGTCATCTTTAAATTTATATTTAATAGATTTTTCAAGAATTTTGAGTTCTTTAGTTTCCATTTACTTAATCGTATCCCCAATCCTTGATGGTTCTGATAAATTCAACCAAATAATAAAGGCTTTTCCTACCAATAAATCTTCAGAAACAAATCCCCAAACTCGGCTATCAGAGGAGTTATCCCGATTATCACCCATGACAAAATAATTACCCTCAGGGACAACAAAGCTTCCTAACTCTCCCTCAACATTATGAATAAGAATCGAATGTTTACCTTCACCTAATGTCTCCGAAAATTCTTTAGCTAGAACCCTATAATTATCATTCATCATATACTCATAATTTTTCTCAAAAACATGAGGAACGAGCTTATCGTTGATAAATAACTGCTTATTTTCATATTTAATTTTATCTCCGGGAAGCCCAACTACTCGCTTAATATAATCAATGGAAGTATCACGTGGGTAATGAAATACCACCACATCTCCTCTCTCAGGCATATCATTAGGAATCAGCACAGTATTAATAACGGGAAAACGAACGCCATAACTAAACTTATTGACCGCAATAAAATCACCAGCGACCAATGTCGGCATCATTGATCCTGAAGGAATTTTAAAGGGCTCTACAATAAAAGATCGAATAACAAATACAGCCAAGAGCACAGGGAAAAAGCTTTTGGAATACTCAATGATGATTGATTCTTTCTGCCCCTTTATTCTTTTTTTTGCAAAATAGAGGACATCAAGAAGATAAATAAGACCTGTAAAGCCTGTGACTGTCATTAATATAAGTGCAAAAATCATTTAATCATCTACCTGTAAAATTGCTAAAAAAGCTTCCTGTGGTATCTCAACATTACCCACCTGCTTCATTCTTTTCTTACCTGCTTTTTGCTTCTCTAAGAGTTTTCTTTTTCTAGAAACATCACCACCATAACATTTTGCAATCACATTTTTTCTTAAGGCTTTAATTGTCTCTCTTGCTATTATGTTCGCTCCAATTGCAGATTGAATAGCTACATCAAACATTTGCCTTGGTATCAAGCTTCTCATTTTACTCGCCAACTCGCGACCTTTAGAAATGCTGTTTGATCGATGTACAATTAATGACAACGCATCAACCCTATCGCCATTAACCATAATATCTAATTTTATCAGGTCAGCTGCCCGAAATTCCATAAACTCATAGTCCATCGATGCATAACCTCTTGAAACTGACTTTAATCTGTCAAAAAAATCAAGCACCACTTCATTTAAAGGAATTTCATATGTAATCATGACCTGTCGCCCCATATACTGCATGTTTTTTTGAATCCCTCTTTTTTCATTAACTAACTTCATGACCGGTCCTACGTAATCATGAGGCAACAAAATATTAAGGTTAATAATGGGTTCCCTAATCTCTTCAATTGTTGATAAATCAGGCAGTCTGGATGGATTTTCAACTGAAATAACTTCATCATTTTTTAACAAAAGCTCATATACCACTGTTGGTGCTGTGGTAATTAGCTCCATTTCATATTCACGCTCTAATCTCTCTTGAATTATATCCATATGCAGTAAACCGAGAAAGCCGCATCTAAAGCCAAAACCGAGTGCCGTTGAATTTTCAGGCTCAAAATTTAAAGAAGCATCATTCAGTTTTAATTTCTCTAGTGCCGTTCTCAAAGCATCAAATTGATTTGATTCAATTGGATATAAACCAGCAAAAACTTGAGGTTGAATTTCTTTAAACCCAGGCAACGCCTCAACAGCTTTATTTTTTGACAAAGTGATGGTATCACCAACTTTTGTGCTCTCTAAATCTTTTATTCCAGCAATTACAAACCCGACTTCACCTGCGCTCAGTGAATCCCGCACGATAGATTTAGGAGTAAAAATGCCCACACTCTCACATGCATATTCATCCTTAGTTGCCATCAAGTGAATTTTATCTTTAGCTTTTATTTCTCCATCAATAATACGAACTAGCATCACGACACCAACATAATTATCAAACCATGCATCAATGATCAACGCTTTCAAAGGTTTCTTGATATCCCCAATAGGGGCAGGAACTTTATGAACGACAGTCTCTAGAACATCCTCAATACCTTGGCCAGTTTTTGCTGAGCATAAAATAGCGTCATCTGCCTCTATGCCAATAACATCTTCAATTTCTTTTTTTACTCGATCCGGCTCAGCTGAAGCTAAATCAATCTTATTTAGAACGGGAAAAACCTCCACATTTTGATCAAGCGCCGTATAACAATTTGCAACGGTTTGTGCCTCAACGCCTTGAGAAGCATCAACAACTAATACACCCCCTTCACATGCTGATAGCGAGCGACTGACCTCATAGGTAAAATCAACATGGCCTGGTGTATCAATTAAATTAAAAACGTAGAGTTCACCATCCTTGGCTTTATATGAAAGGGTCACTGTCTGTGCTTTTATGGTGATCCCGCGCTCTCTTTCTAAATCCATTGAATCAAGGACTTGAGCTTCCATTTCTCTATCTGCAAGACCGCCACAATATTGGATAATCCTATCTGCTAATGTAGATTTGCCATGATCAATGTGAGCAATGATTGAAAAGTTTCTGATATTTTTCATAATTTTTACTTAAAGCATAAAAAAATTAAAGGCGCATAGCGCCTTTAATTTACGTAATTTTACCTGATTGTAAAACGAATAATAAATTTATTATTTAGTTTAAGACCTTTACCGGAACAAACAATGTATCTCCATTTCGATAAATAAGTAACGCTATCGTTTTACCTTTAGGTGTTTTATTTATTTCTCTATTAAATGCTCTCACTGAAGTTACGGGTGTGTTATTGAGTGCCAAAATAATATCTCCTTCCCTTATCTGCGATGAAACGGCAGGGCCAGAAGCTTTCGTTACAACCAGGCCATTCCTCCCATCAAGCATTTTTTTATCTTTAGCAGCGGCTTCTTTTAACACTAATCCTATTCTATTAGCGCTTTCTTTGATTGTCTTTTTATTTGAGGCCTGCATTCTATCATCAGGCATTTCACCAATCTTAACTCTAAGCGTTTTAATATTTCCTTTTCTCCAAATTTCAACAGGCACAACATTGTTAGGTTTGGTGAGCCTTACATATTTTGGGAGATCAGTGGATGTCTCAATCACCTTATTATTAAACTTAAGAATCACATCACCTGCTTCAATACCTGCTTTGCCTGCAGGAGCCCCTTTATTAACTGCTGCAACAAGTGCACCACTTTTATCTTTTAAGCCTAATGCCTCTGTTAGTTCATCTGTGACTTCTTGAATAGCAATCCCCAACCAACCACGAACTACCTTGCCATTATTTTTCAATTGATCTGCGACATCCATTGCCACATCGATGGGAATAGCGAACGATAATCCCATGTAGCCTCCGGTACGACTATAAATTTGTGAATTTATGCCAATAACTTCACCATTTGTATTGAATAACGGGCCACCAGAGTTTCCAGGATTGATGGCAACATCAGTTTGTATAAATGGGACGTAGTTTTCTTGTTGCGGTAGCGCTCTTCCTTTCGCACTCACGACACCAACAGTCATCGTATTTTCTAAACCAAATGGAGAACCAATGGCTGCTACCCATTCACCTACTTTTATATTTTTAGGGTTACCAAGCTTAACCGCCGGTAAATCTTTTGCATCAATTTTAAGTAAAGCAACGTCTGTTCTTCTATCAATCCCTAATAATTTTGCTTGAAACTCTCTTTTGTCAGCCAACTTGACGATAATAGAATCAGCCTCACCTACGACGTGAGCATTGGTAATAATATATCCATCTGATTCTAAAATAAATCCTGAACCCGTAGCACTCATTTGTCTTTGTTGTTGGTCATTTGGACCCATGCCTGGAGGCATTGGGATACCAAAACGATTGAAAAATTCTTGCATATGTTCTTCTTGAGGAGATAGCTGCTGGCTTCCTCTGTTGACCGCATTCTTGATCGAGCTGATATTCACTACTTTGCTACCTTGTTGCTCTGCAAGTACAGTAAAATCAGGCAGAGATACAGCATATGAAAAACTCATAAAAAATAAAAAAGTAGTAACAAGTTTGCTAAAAAAATTTATTTTCAAAATAGAATCCTTTTAATAGTTAATTAAAATTATTGGGTGCCTCTTTTTTTCAATCACCCTTAGAATTCTAACGCTCCGCTAAAGGTGTTGACTGTTTCGGGGGGGACCATGCCGACCGACATAATTTGATAACCATCTTGATATTTTGCACTGATATTAGTAGGTCCAATTGTGACTGTACCTTCTTTAGGTTCTGTCCCTCTGGTAATAGGCCGAATGAATAAAGAAACATAAGCTAATCCATCTGAAAATATTATTTGGTAGTCAAGCAAATTTAAACCGTTTACTCTTCTAGAAATTAAATCAACTTCTTTGAAGCCTGAAGGTAGTTCTTTTAAATTCCAAAATTTATTCGATACATAATTCTCGACAAATTTATTCTTAGCTACGTAAATCTTTGATAGGTTAATATTTTTTTCAAAAATATTTTTATCGATAACCTCACTGAATGTGATGGTTGTAAATGTAGATTGCTCAATCGGCTGATTTTTATTATTAGTCACAATAAGCTTTAACGGCAAAAGGTTTTTATCATCAATCCAAATATGATAATTGAATCTTAAATTATCTTTCGCTTTAAGCTCAATATGTTGAGCCATTCTATCTGCAACTCTCTTCTTCTCTCCAAAAGATAACTGATAGTTCTTTTTGAGATGTTTTATATCTGATGGTAATACCGAGGGAAAAAGAAATTGATTCTTTCTCTTCTTAATTAATAAGCCATCTTGGCTTGTTACATAAACCATATCGCCAGAACAAAAAACTTCATTTGGTGCTCCATCAAGCATTTTGAGTAAGCAATATTCTTTGTTATCAATATTTGCATGTATCACATGGGTAGAATTTGATTCTGACGATGATTGACTATGAAATACACCTTCATAATTTAATTGTTGTGATGCTTTAGCTGATTTTTCAAGTACCGACCAAGGGTCTTCCATCGCAAAGGACAGAAGAGGAAAGACAAGGCAGAGTAAGGTAAGAAGTTTTTTAAGAAGTGTCATCTATTTAGCAGAGTCACCAACTTGAATAAAGTAATTCATGTTGTTGGCTGTTGCCGCATGATGAGCGTTAATAATTTCTTGAGGGATATCTTCTTTTGCTAAAAATTGATTGGTTGAAGAACTATTTACTTCAATATTAAATGCCGTTGAAGCAATAACAATGAGTACAGCAAGTGATGCTAAAACAGGTAATATTTCAAATGACATGACTGCCGTATTCGATGAATTAGCCTTAACTTGACCACCCATTTGAGTAGGTTCTTTGTCGATGGCTGTCATAATTTTGTCAGTTAAATTGCTTTTTGGAAGGATTGTTTTTTTCTTTAAAACATCACTAATTAGTTGATAATCAGACATCGAAGATCTTACACCTTCCATTTTACTTTTCTTAGAAAGTAGCGTGTCTACGTCTTTATTATTAATTTCACTGTCAAACAGTGATGAAATTTTTTCGTTCATTTCTATTATTTCCTTAGTTTACCAACGCTTGTTGGTTGTTTCGATTAATGGTTTAAGTTTTTCTGCAATTGTCTCACGAGCTCTAAATATTCTTGAACGAACTGTTCCAATTGGACAATCCATTAATTCAGATATTTCTTCGTAGCATAATCCGTCGATTTCTCTTAAAGAGATAGCTTCTCTTAATTCGTCAGGTAAATTTTGAATGGCGCCATTCACTGTGTCAGCAATTTGGTTTGACATCATCGTAGACTCTGGAGTTTCAGAAACTCTTAACTCGGACATTGACTCATAATTTTCCATTTCTTCAATTTCATTAGCGTCCATTGCCTTAGGTCTTTTGCCTAGTGATACTAAATGATTCTTCGCTGTGTTAATTCCAATTCTATAAAGCCATGTGTAAAAAGCGCTATCACCTCTAAAATTTCCGATTGCTCTGTAGGCCTTGATGAATGAATCTTGGACAATGTCTTCTATTTCAGATTGGTCTCGAACCATTCTTGAAATTAGGCGATATAGTTTTAGCTGGTATTTCTCAACCAACAGACTAAAGGCTTGTTTGTCACCTTTTTGAGCTTTTTCAACCAATTTTTGGTCTAACGCTCTATCAGGATTCACAGGTTTGATTTCCATCTTCGAATTATCTAGTTTATTATTCGAGCTATTGTACACTGTAGGATTTTCAGAAACGACTTTTAATGGTTGCATAATGAACTTCTTTCTTTTTTTTTAAGAGACATTGAAATGACTAATAATATTATTAAAAGTTCCTAAATAATCAATAAAAAATGAAGAAAACGAATTTTGATGTATTAATCATTGGTAGTGGTCTAGCTGGCCTATCCACCGCTTTGAAGTTAGCTGATCATAAGCGCATTGGTATTGTTTGTAAAACAGAATTAACTGAAAGTTCAAGTCACTGGGCACAAGGTGGAGTTGCTGCAGCAATATCGCCCGAAGATCCTATTTCATCACATATTGATGATACTAAGAATGCTGGCGCTGGACTATGTGATGAAGATATCACTGAATTCGTAGCTAGCAATAGTGAAAAGGCGCTGGATTGGCTGATGAATCTTGGGGTTAATTTTACAAAAAATAAACAAAATAACGATTTACACCTCACTCGCGAGGGTGGGCACTCCCAGATGAGAATTGCGCATGTTGCTGATACTACAGGCAAAGCAATTCAGGAACACTTAATTAAAAGGATTTTATCTCATCCTAATATTACTGTTTTAGAACACCATATCGCAGTCGATATCATCACATCAGAAAAAATGAAGATTGATATAGAGAAAAATACTTGTCTCGGCGCTTATGTTCTAAATAATAAAAATAATCATGTTGAAACATTCACATCAAACCATATTGTTTTAGCAACCGGGGGTGCAAGTAAAGTTTATCTCTACACCACGAATCCAGATGTCAGCACAGGTGATGGCATTGCCATGGGTTGGCGGGCAGGATGCAAAGTAGCCAATATGGAATTTGTTCAATTTCATCCTACCTGCTTGTTTGATGAAAAAGATAGATCTTTTCTTATTTCTGAGACCTTACGGGGGGAAGGCGCAAAACTAGTGCTTCCAAGTGGCGAAACATTCATGGAAAAATATGATGATAGAGGTGATTTAGCCCCTCGAGATATTGTGGCCCAAGCGATTGATTATGAAATGAAACAAAAAGGGTTGGAATGTGTTTATCTAGATATTAGTCATAAATCAGCGGACTTTATCCAAAAAAGGTTTCCTATGATTTACGAACGTTGTCTAGATCGTGGTATTGATATAACAAAAGATCGTATACCTGTTGTGCCGGCGGCTCATTACACGTGTGGTGGACTCATGACTGATCGTGAAAGTAAAACAAATGTTAATCAGCTTTACGCTATCGGAGAAGTCTCTTTTACCGGGCTGCACGGTGCAAATCGTCTAGCAAGTAATTCCTTATTAGAATGTTTGGTGTTTTCTTCAACTGCCGCATCATCTATTTTAAATGATAACTTTACACATGATTATCAACTCCCAAAATGGGATGAGAGTCGAGTAACGGATGCTGATGAAGAGGTTTTGATTACACATACTTGGAACGAATTGAGAAGGTTTATGTGGAATTATGTTGGGATTGTAAGGACTAACAAACGGCTATCAAGAGCGCTTCATCGCATTAATATGTTGAGGGATGAGGTCGGTGAGTTTTACAAAAATTTTAAGATCTCCTCTAACCTCATCGAATTAAGAAACTTATTGCAAGTCGCTGAATTAATTGTCCTTTCATCAATAGAAAGAAAGGAGAGTCGAGGCTTACACTTTAGTAAAGATTTCCCCAAACCTGCTAAAATAGCGAAAAATACGATTCTAAAACCGCAAGATTATAAAAACTAACTTGACTTATTTTATTTGAAGTAGTGCAAAATTAAGCACTATCTCTATTTATATAAAAGGTACAAAAGATGAAAATTTCTATGAATACAGTTGTCACGATGAATTACGAAATTCGTGACGTGGACAATAATTTACTCGAATCAAGTAAAGAACCTGTAACTTATCTCCATGGTGGATATGATCAAATTTTTCCCAAAGTAGAAGAAGCAATGCACAATAAAAATAAAGGAGATAAAGTTGAAATTGTTCTTGAGCCTGCTGAAGCTTTTGGTGAATATGATCCTGAGTTAGTTCAATTGGAGCCTACGAGTGCATTTCCAGAATCACAACTTAAGGAAGGAATGGCATTCGAAGGTGAGGATGAAAAAGGTGAAGTTATCATTTATTACATTAAGACCATTGCTGATGGGAAAGTAGAGGTGGACGGAAACCATCCATGGGCTGGAGAAAGAATTAACTTTCTAGCCATCATTGAAGATGTTAGAACCGCAAAAGATGAAGAAATTTCAAACAAATATGTTCAGCAACCTGACGAGAAAAAGCACTAAATTTAAATCAAGAAACCTTTTGTAAAATTTACTCAAGGAGTTTTTTCTTTCTTTGACTTTCCTTTAGATTCGTTTTTTATTTCTATTTAGCTCAATAATCTTTATTCATTTAGTTAAATGGTAAGTATTTTATTCTTTTGACCGTTTAATTCTCAGCTCTTCTGGAATATGTTGCTGGATTATTTTGATTAATGGATCATAGATTTTTGGGTTGGTTGCCACAATATTGCCTGTCAACAACCAATTATTTTTTTCATCAAAATCACTCACGATTCCTCCAGCTTCAGATACGATTAAACCACCTGCCGCCACATCCCATGTTGATAAATCTATTTCCCAAAATCCATCAAACCAGCCTGCAGCGACATAAGCTAAATCTAGTGCAGCAGAGCCAGGGCGTCTAATGCCTGCCGTTTTTTTAACAATTTCCTCAAGGATCACAAGATATTGAGGAAGGTAGGTAAAGTCTCTGAAAGGAATGCCAGTTCCAATAATTGAATCTTGCAGTTTAGGACTCTTAGAAACACGTATTCTTCTATCATTTAAGTAAGCACCCTGCCCCTTTGATGCTGTAAAAAGATGATTTCTATTGGGGTCGTACACAACCGCATGGGTAATTTCTTCCTTTTGCTTTAAAGCAATAGACACACAGTATTGGGGTATATTATGCAAGAAATTCGTTGTGCCATCGAGTGGGTCAATAATCCACATATTCTCTTTTTTTTCTGATAATCCACTTTCTTCAGCAATGAATCCATGATCAGGATAGGCTTGTGAAAGTACCCGGATAATTTCTTTCTCAGATGCTAAATCTACCTCACTTACAAAGTCATTCATATTTTTACTGGTGATGGTTAGCGAGCTGATATCTTCTGACGCACGAGTAATAATAGAGCCAGCTCTTCTGGCGGCTTTAATTGCGGTATTGAGTAACGGGTGCATAAGGACCTTATAATTTAAATGGTAAAATTGGATTTATATCTTTCGCAGTCATTTTACAGAGAAATTTGATGTCATCCAAAATAAATTATGATCAATTTAAAATTGTGCTTTGCCAAACCAGCCACCCCGGCAACATTGGTTCAACTGCACGAGCAATCAAAACCATGGGCTTTACTCATCTAACACTCGTAAATCCAAAGCAATTTCCACATGCTGACGCCAATGCATTGGCGGCGGGGGCTGAAGATATACTCACTAATGCAACTATTGTGAGTAGGATTGAGGACGCTTTAAAAGACAGTCACTTAATCATTGGGTTTACCGCAAGGCAAAGAGAACTTTCACAAGAGCATAAAAACATAAGAGAGATCGCTTCAGAGCTTAAAAGTGAATCTCACAGCAAAAAAATAGCACTCCTATTTGGCAATGAAACTAATGGCTTATCAAATGATGAGCTCAAGCATTGTCATATGCTGGGTTACATCAATTCAAACACAAATTACTCATCCCTTAACCTTGCGCAGGCTGTTCAAATTATTTGCTATGAAATTCGTATGCAATTAAGTGAAGATAATGAAATAATTCAGCCGCCTAAAGAGAATGAATTGGTCACACATGAAGTGCAAAATGGCTTTTATCTCCACCTAGAACAACTGCTAACCGAGATAGGTTTTTTAAAAAAAATACAAGGAGAGCGTTTAATGCAAAGACTTCGATTATTATTTAATCGAACTACCATGGAAAAAGATGAAGTGAATATATTAAGAGGCATACTGTCCGATATACAAAAAAAAATTAAAGATAAAACTTAATTAAAGATAAAACTTAAATTTTTATGAGACAATATTTATAAATTTTAAATTAAATATCAAAAAACTATTATGTTTAAAAAATTTAAAGAAGACCTCTCTATTGTTTTTGAAAGAGATCCTGCAGCCCGTTCCTACTTAGAAATATTGACTACTTATCCGGGTGTACATGCCATTTTAATTCATCGGTTTTCGCATAAATTGTGGTCCATTAAACTTTTTTGGTTGGGCAGATTTTTATCGCATATCGGTCGGTTTCTAACAGGAATTGAAATTCATCCAGGGGCACAAATTGGAAGGAGATGTTTTATTGATCATGGTATGGGTGTTGTTGTTGGTGAAACGTCAATTATTGGGGATGATTGTACGCTTTATCATGGTGTCACATTAGGTGGAACCTCATGGAAACAAGGCAAAAGACATCCAACCCTGGAAAATAAAGTGGTAATTGGTGCAGGAGCAAAAGTTTTAGGCCCTATTACGATTAAAGCTGGAGCCAGAATTGGATCAAATGCGGTTGTTGTAAGTGATGTCACAAAAGATGCAACGGTCGTCGGGATCCCTGCTCGCGCTGTCAAGGAAACTAAAAAAGGAACAAGCTTTAGACCTTATGCCGTGGGTAAAGATGAAGATGATCCAATGGTGAAATCAATCCAAGCGCTTATTAACAAAGTCGCAAAACAAGAAAGAGAGATTGAAGCGCTCACTAAGAAAAAAGATAAGCCTAAAAAAGCATCTCCAAAAAGCACTTAAACCAAGCTTTAATCTTGATTAATTTAGTCAAGTATTATAAAATATAATTTTATTTGATACTTGAGTCACTCATGAAATTAACTACTAAAGGTCGTTTTGCTGTTACAGCCATGCTTGATCTGGCTTTAAATGAAAAAGATATGCCCATTAAATTGTCTGAAATCAGTCAAAGGCAATCAATTTCATTGTCATATCTTGAACAGCTTTTTGGAAAATTAAGAAAACAGGGTTTAGTTAAAAGCGTTCGCGGACCAGGCGGTGGCTACCTTGTAGCCAAAAATCATGACAATATTAACGTTAAAAATATTATCTCTTCAGTTGATGAGCAAATTGATGCGACTCAATGTGGCGGCAAAGAGAATTGTAACGAGGGGTATCAGTGCATCACCCATAATTTATGGACTACTTTGAATAGTAAGATTCTTGATTATTTAGAGTCAACCACACTGGATGAATTAGTTAAAACACAAAGAAATAAATCTGAGAATCAGTCTATTGAGTTTGCAACTAATAAAAATAATAGTGTGTCAAATAAAATGGGGGCTTTTTAATTTATAAATGATTTACCTAGATAATAATGCTACCACTGCCCTTCATCCCGAGGTCTTAAAAGCAATGTTACCGTTTTTAAGTACTCAACAAGGTAATCCTGCATCTAATCATACGTTTGGCAGAAGTGCCCATACAGCCATAGAGGAAGCGAGGGAGAAAGTTGCTACTTCGGTGAATGCCCATCCATCTCAAGTAATCTTTACTTCAAGTGGAACTGAATCAAACAACACGATTATTAATGGCATTGCAAAAGCTTATCCTGAGTCTCACTTTGGATTTAGCTCTATTGAACATCCTTGCATATCAGAGCCTATTAAATCATTAGCTAATCAGGGCTTCAAGGTTTCAGAAATTCCAGTTGACTCGAATGGCATCTTTAATGTCTCGGATATATATGATGAAATGAAACAATCTTTAACTTTTCTTTCAGTCATGATGGCCAATAACGAAACAGGAGTCATACAAAATATTGCAAAAATTGCAGATTGGGCAAGAGATAATAAAATTCAGTTTCATACCGATGCAGTTCAAGCGTTGGGGAAAATTAAAGTCGATTTTGAAGCCCTTGATATTGATGCTATGACTATCTCTAGTCATAAAATTTATGGCCCTCAAGGTATTGCTGCGCTCATTATAAATAAAAAAATTGATCTATTTCCATATATGCAAGGAGGCGGTCAAGAAAAAGGTTTACGAAGTGGGACAGAAAATATTGCGGCTATTATTGGATTTGGGAAAGCTTGTGAACGTTCGAGTCAAAATAGAGTCATATTCGAACAAAATATTGACTTATTAAGGTCCACTCTTGAGAAAGCTTTAATAGATTTAGGAGCAATTATTTTTTGTGAAAAAAGTCATAGATTGAGTAATACGACATTTTTCTCTTTTAGGAATATTGATGGCTCAACATTATTGACAGCCTTAGATAGAAAAGGATTTGCCATCGCTAGCGGATCAGCTTGTTCAAGTAAAAGCGATGAACCTAGTCATGTTCTTTTGTCGATGGGAGTTGATTTGGATTTAGCCCAAGGTGCTCTCAGAGTTAGCCTGGGTGTTGAAAGTAATGAGAATGAAATTAATGCCTTCATAGATACACTTAAAGATGAAGTGAATAGATTAAAACAACTGACTGCTGTGGCAGCTTAATAAAAATGATAAGGATATTATGAAAAACAAGATATACGATATGCCAATTTATATGGATTACTCTGCAACTACACCGGTAGACCCTCGTGTTGCTGAAAAAATGATTCCCTACATTACAGAAGATTTTGGAAATCCAGCTTCAAGAAGCCACCCTTATGGATGGACAGCTGAAAAAGCTGTTGAGAATGCTAGGAAAGAGATTGCACTATTGGTGAATGCCGATCCTAGAGAGATTGTTTGGACATCTGGTGCAACAGAATCCAATAATTTAGCGATTAAAGGAGCGAGTAACTTCTATTCTAAAAAAGGAAAGCATATTATTACTCTGGCAACTGAACACAAAGCGGTGATTGATGCTGTGAGAGAATGTGAGCGAATCGGGTATGAAGCAACTTACATGGAGCCAGAACCTAATGGTCTGTTAGACATTGAAAAATTCAAATCAACGATACGACCAGATACTGTTTTAGTTTCAGTGATGTTGGTTAATAATGAAATTGGAGTAATCCAAGACATTACAACCATTGGAAATATCTGTCGTGAAAATAACATCATTTTTCATGTGGATGCAGCTCAAGCTACCGGCAAAGTTAAGATTGATTTAGAGACACTGCCTGTAGACTTGATGAGTTTTTCTGCTCATAAAACCTATGGCCCAAAAGGTGTGGGGGCGCTCTATGTTAGGCGTAAACCACGAATTAGAATAGAGCCTCAAATGCATGGCGGTGGTCATGAAAGAGGTATGCGATCTGGTACGCTAGCAACTCATCAGATTGTAGGAATGGGTGAGGCGTTTAAAATAGCTAGAGAAGAAATGGATGAAGAAAATAATCGCATCAAAAATTTACAAGAAAAACTTCTGAAAGGCCTCACAGAAATTGAAGAAACTTATATTAATGGTGACTTGGAAAAAAGAGTACCTCACAATTTAAATATTAGTTTTAATTATGTTGAAGGTGAATCTTTAATCATGGCTATTAAAGGGATTGCTGTATCCAGTGGATCAGCATGCACTTCAGCAAGTTTGGAGCCGAGTTATGTTCTCCGAGCATTAGGTCGTTCAGATGAGCTTGCACATAGTTCCATCCGTTTTTCTATCGGAAGATTTACCACAGAGTCCGATGTTGAGTTTACAATAACGTTATTAAAAGAAAAGATTGATAAATTAAGAGAATTATCACCTTTATGGGAAATGTTTAAAGACGGTGTTGATTTAGAAAAAGTAGAATGGGCAGAGCATTAATTAATATTTATTTGGAGAACTAGCATGGCATATAGCGATAAAGTTTTAGATCATTATGAGAACCCAAGAAATGTTGGATCATTTAACAAAGAAGATTCAAATGTAGGTACGGGTATGGTTGGTGCACCTGCGTGTGGTGACGTAATGAAATTACAAATCAAGATGGGCAATGATGGAATTATTGAAGATGCAAAATTTAAAACCTATGGTTGTGGTTCTGCAATCGCTTCGAGTTCGTTAGTAACAGAATGGCTCAAGGGTAAATCATTGGACCAAGCATCAGAGATTAAAAATTCTGCCATCGCAGAAGAATTAGCTCTACCCCCAGTTAAAATTCATTGTTCTGTTTTAGCTGAAGATGCAATTAAAGCCGCCGTTGAAGATTTAAAATCTAAACAAAAATAAGATGTCAATCTCAATGACAGAAAAAGCTGCTAACAGAGCAAAAAGTTACCTAGACTCTAGAGGTAAGGGTGTTGGTTTGAAACTTGGTGTAAAAACAACAGGTTGTTCCGGCATGGCATATGTATTAGAGTTTGTTGATGAAGTTAGCCCTGAAGACCAAATTTTTGAAAGCCATGGAATTAAAATTTTGGTTGATCCAAAAAGTCTTATTTATATCGATGGCACTGAATTAGATTTTGTAAGAGAAGGACTTAATGAAGGATTTCAATTTAACAATCCAAACGTGAAAGATAGTTGCGGTTGTGGAGAAAGCTTTACAGTTTGACCCAAAATTACTTTGAATTATTTAATCTTCCTGAAAAATTTCAAATAGATTTAGAGATGTTGCAAGAGAATTATCGAGCGATACAAAAAGAAATTCATCCAGATAGGTTTGCAACTTCATCAGGAAATGAGAGGGTTCAGTCGATGATTAAGTCCACACAGGCTAATGATGGTTATCAAACTTTAAAGTCTCCAATTAAAAGGGCAAAATATATTTTGTCGCTACATAAATCCGTTGAAAGAATTACACTTCCACCTGATTTTTTAATGCAACAGATGGAATGGGAGGAACATTTTGAAGCCATTGAAAAAAATAGTAGTGAGCTAACTGAGTTTAAATCGACTATCAATAAAAAATATGAGGAATATTCTTTATTGATTTCAACGCAAATTGATCATGATCACAATTGGAGTGATGCTGCCATCTCAATCGATAAACTTTATTTTATTGAAAAGCTTCTTCATAAAATTAATAATGCTCTTAGTTAAATAAATGGCACTCCTACAAATATCTGAACCTGGAAAAAGCACAATGCCTCATGAGCATAGGAGGGTTATTGGTATTGATCTTGGGACGACTAATTCCCTTGTGGCTTCGGTTGTTAGTGGCAGTCCAACTATTTTAAATATAAATGATAATTCAAATCTTCTACCTTCGATTGTTCATTACTCTAAAGACTCTGTTCTCGTTGGAAATGATGCAAAGAACCTTTTAAGTAAAGACCCTAAAAATACAATTTCATCAGCTAAAAGACTTATTGGTAAAAGAATTAGTGATATCAATCAAGATCATTTTTCTCTTAACCTAGCTGATGGTGACGGCGTTATAAATATAAAAACTTCAATTGGAATGAAAAATCCTATTGAAGTCTCTGCAGAAATTTTAAAGACACTTAAATCTGTTGCTGAAAAGAACTTAGGTGGTGAACTTATGGGTGCCGTCGTTACTGTTCCTGCTTATTTTGATGATGCCCAAAGACAGGCCACAAAGGATGCTTGTGAATTGGCAGGTTTAAATGTTTTACGTTTGATTAATGAACCAACTGCTGCTGCAGTTGCTTATGGCTTAGATAAAAAATCGATGGGTCACTTTGTTGTTTTTGACTTAGGTGGTGGTACATTTGATGTTTCTATTTTGAACTTATCTAAAGGTTTATTTGAGGTTTTAGCTACTCATGGAGATGCCAATTTAGGGGGTGACGATTTTGATCAAGCAATTGTCAATTTTTTAAATGATAAATATCAATTTAAAGTCAAAGATATTGAAGTGCAGACTTTTTTATCAATCCTAGCAAGAGAAATTAAAGAATCACTATCAACTAAAAACGAAGTGGTGATTGAGAAAAAAATTAGTGATATAGAAATTAAAGAAACTTTCACACAAGAACAATTTAAAATCTTAGTTCAAGGCTTAATTGAGCGGACACTTAAAGCAACTAAAAGTGCTTTAATTGATGCACAACTGAATAATGACCAAATTGATGGCATTATCATGGTTGGAGGCTCAACACGTATGCCTTGTATCCAAGAGTCTGTGAAAAACTTATTTAAAAAAGAACTCCTTAATGATTTAAATCCAGATGAAGTCGTCGCGTTAGGAGCTGCTACACAGGCAAATATTTTAGCGGGCAATGGAGAAGAAGATCTTCTGTTGTTAGATGTAACTCCGCTTTCCCTTGGTATTGAGACAATGGGAAGCATTGTGGAAAGAATTATTCCAAGAAATACAACGCTGCCTGTTGCGATGGCGCAAGAATTTACCACTTATAAAGACGGTCAAACTGCCATGATTATTCATGTTGTTCAAGGAGAGAGAGAATTAGTCGATGATTGTCGTTCTTTAGCCAAATTTACCTTAAAAAAAATCCCCCCTATGGTTGCAGGTGCAGCAAAAATTAAAGTTACCTTCCAGGTGGATACCGACGGTTTATTATCTGTTTCTGCAGAAGAAACAACCACAAATGCAAAAGCATCCATAGAAGTAAAACCAAGTTATGGTTTATCTGAAGATAAAATTAAAACAATGCTCCAGTCTTCATTTGATTTAGCAGAGGAGGATAAGAATTCCAGAATGCTTGCTGAAACTAAAATAGAGGCAATTCAATTGATTGAGTTAACACAAAAGGCCTTAGATACTGATAATGATCTGCTTTCAGAATCGGAATTCAACTCAATAAAAAAAGATCTGGACGCCTTAATTGATTCCATCAAGTCATCAAATAACGATAAAATTAAAGAGGCGAATAAAAAATTAAATGCGCAAAGCGAGTCCTTTGCTGCAAAAAGAATGGATCGATCTATTCAAAAAGCCTTAACTGGAAAATCTATTAACAAACTGGAATTTTAAAATGACCAAAATTATTGTTCTTCCTCATGACCTTTGCCCAGATGGTGATGTTTTAGAAGCTGAATCTGGAGAGTCAATATGTAGTGTTTTATTAAAAAATCATATTGATATTGAGCATGCTTGTGACCAAGTATGTGCCTGCACTACCTGTCATGTTGTGATCAAGGAGGGGTTTTCTTCACTTGATGAATCTGAAGAGGAAGAAGACGATATGTTAGATAAAGCATGGGGATTAGAACCTACTTCAAGACTCTCTTGTCAGGCAAAAGTCAAAGATCAAGACATTACGGTTGAAATACCTAAATATACAATCAATCTAGCTTCAGAATAAAAAACCCACTGAAGTGGGTTTTTCTTGGCAAGGAGTCGAGTCGTACTAGTGACCTACCATTTATAGGTCACATCTAGTTGAAGCAAATCCATTGTGTCTATACACATTTTTGTATCGCCAGCAACGCCTGGAGTACAGCCTACGGATTTGTCATTAATTTCACCATGAGCATAGGCAATATTAAATTTAACATTGTCTTCAATCATGTATTGCCCTTTAAATGCAATCCCTTTTAAGTTAACTTTTGAATCAAAGATATCGGAATCAACATGATTAGGGTCAACTGAATAGGTCCCTACTTCTTGGTACCATAAGTTACCTTTCCAATCACCTTTTTTCTGCTTGCCTTTATCTAAAGCTTTAAAGTCTTTATAAGAGCCAAAACCAAATCCTAGCAAAAATGCTGAATTATCATCTGCTCCACCATTATTTCCTCCCCCATTTGAATTAATCCAAGCTTTCCTTCGATCATCGCCATCAATGTTATAAGCATAATCACCAAACACCGTCATGCCTAAGCCAGGCTTGACCATCATCTTATAATCAGCAGGAATTTCAATTAATGAAAGGTCATTAATTGCGGTTTGTGCTGGCCTACCTTCTGCTGTTGGATCAAAAATATCTCCATCATCATCGTCATTGGTGTACATGGTATACGTTAAGCCGACTTTGGCTGAGGGACCAGACTTTTTATCAAATAAATGCTTACCAATTACTTGACCTGAAAGTTGATATTGTGAATCTTTATCATCATCAAACATTCGAGTCTGAGTATCATCACCTGTCACTGTATTAATACCACCCGTTGTTGAGATAGTTGTTTGCTTACTCATTTTATATTTAGTTTTCCATGAAACACCGTCCCATGTCAGATCCTTATCCCAAACCATTGGTTTAGTATAAAGTGGGTTTTTAATTCGACCTGCTTGTAATGTGAGCCAATCATTTACTGCCCAACCTATCATTGCTCGCTTAACGAAGAGTTCTTCTTTATTGCCTTGATCACCACCACTGCCTAAAGTTGCATTATCTGATCTACCTTTTGAGCCCATCGCAAGAGCAAGATCTGTAAACCAGTCTTCAGATATTTTAGTTTTAAAACCTAATGTAATTTTATATCGCTGCCTACTTCTATCTCTAGATTCATCACCGCCATACTCATCCGCATTTCTCCATTCCTGTCTTACCCTGATGTCACCATAAAGTTTTCCTTCATCAAGGTATTTGCTGATAGATAACTTACTTTTTACTTTTTGATCACGCGCTTTAGTTTCACCGGCATGTTTTTTTGTAAGTAGGGCTGCTTCATCTTCAGTCAAAATTCCCTTGGTCACAAGCGCATTAACTAAGTCTTCAGTTGTATCTGAAAATACAGGTACTGAAAAAGCTAATGCTGAGACCATTAACCCTTTAATTACACTTTTCTTCATTTCAATAATTCTCCGTTTCCTTGTTTTAAATAAATTCACAAATAATATAAATATCTGTGACAAGAGAATTATTAAATTTCTTTATGACACTTCTATGACAAAAACTAAAAGAATTGAGTTATTGGAATTTTAATTTAGAGGGGGTAATTTTTTTAATTGATTAGAAAGTTGAGTCTAGAAGATCAAATTCAACTTGGCCTGAAGCAAAATTATAAACAGCGCCAATGATGCCAATTTGCTTTTTATCAAGGAGATCTCTGAGAATATCACTTTGGTTAATAATATTTTGTATTTGTTTTTTAACATTCAAAAAACAAACATTGGAAACAAACTCACTGTTTTTAGAATTTCTTTCTGGATCAAGTGTCGTTGTTTCTTCAGAAACTGCGGGTTGTAAAAGCTTAATAATTTCAGTGATGTTACCCTCCTCGAAATTATCACATGCTGCTTTTACCGCACCACAATTAGAATGACCCATCACCACAATAATTTTTGAGCCCAGATATTTACAGGAATATTCTAAGCTGCCGATTGCTTTTCTACAGGCAACATTTCCAGCTAGCCGAACACTAAATATATCCCCTAAAGTTTGGTCAAAAATAAGTTCAGGTGCAACTCTTGAATCGCTACAGCCAAGAATAGCTGCAAACGGTTGCTGAATGTTTTCAAGTGCTTCACGCATTTTAGAAAAATTTTTATCTTGCTGTTTGTTTTCAATAAATCTTTTATTTCCTTGCACAAGAATATCTAATGCATCTTGAGGCGACAGATTGTCACGATCCATATTTTTTAAAGTGCTCATATTTTTATTCCGCTCTCATATGTGGGAACAAAATTACATCTCTTATGCTTGGGCTATCTGTTAATAACATAACTAAACGATCAATACCCACCCCACATCCACCTGTAGGTGGTAGTCCATATTCTAAAGCTCTAATGAAATCGGCGTCATAATACATTGCTTCCTCGTCTCCAGCATCTTTTGCAGCCACTTGCATTTGAAAACGCTTAGCCTGATCTTCCGCATCATTTAACTCAGAAAAACCATTAGCAATCTCTCTACCCGCAATAAATAACTCAAATCTTTCAGTAATAGCATTATTAGTGTCTGAAGCTCTTGCAAGTGGTGAAACCTCAGTAGGATAATCAATGATATATGTTGGATCCCATAATTTTGCTTCTGCTTCTAATTCAAACAAAACTAATTGATATGCACCTAAACCTGAGCTGTTTGGCAAATTTTCACCATTTTTTGAAAGATGTGATTTAATAAAGTCGATGTCGTTAAGTTGAGACTCACTAAATTGCGATGAATATTTCATAATCGCTTCAACCAATGTCAGTCTTTCAAATGGTTTTTCAAAATCAATTATTTTATCTTGATATTTTACTTTTAGTGTCCCCAATATTCGCTTTGTCACATCTCGAATACAATCCTCTGTAAAATTCATCAACCATTTGTATTCAGTATAAGCCGCGTAAAATTCCATCATCGTAAATTCAGGGTTGTGTCTTACGCTTAAACCCTCATTCCTAAAATTACGGTTAATTTCAAATACACGATCAAAACCACCCACAACCAATCTCTTAAGATATAATTCTGGTGCTATTCTCAAATACATATCCATATCAAGTGCATTATGATGAGTCTCAAACGGTCTTGCCGTTGCACCACCTGGTATAGGATGAAGCATAGGTGTTTCAACCTCTAAAAATTCATGCTCTTCCATAAAGGCCCTCATGTTAGAGATAATTTTCGAACGATTTAAGAAAGTTTTTTTTGTGTCTTCATTAACAATAAGATCAACATATCTTTGCCTATATTTTGTTTCCTGATCTGATAATCCATGAAATTTTTCAGGTAAGGGACGAATTGATTTGGTAAGCAATACAATTTCAGTTACTTCAATGGTTAATTCATTGGTTCTAGTTTTAAACAATTTTCCTTTAGCGCCAACAATGTCTCCCAAATCCCATTTTTTAAATTGCGCATAAAGTTCTGGATTATCATCTGAGTTAATAAAATCTCTCGCCACATAAAGCTGAATTCTTCCTTTATTATCTTGAATAGAAGCGAAACTGGCTTTACCCATAACACGCTTGAGCATCATCCTGCCTGAAACAGATACTTCGATGCCTTTTTTTTCGAGTGTTTCTTTATCATCCTCATCATAATTTTTATGTAAATCAGATGATAAATTTTCTGGTTTAAATTGATTTGGAAAAGCAATACCCGATTTTCTCAATTCTTCAAGCTTGCTTCTCCTCTCAGAAATGATTGAGTTTTCATCCACTAAAGGCTCATTTTTTTGATTAGGTTCTTTACTCAACTTATACCCCTTGCTTTAAACTTTCACTGATAAATGGGTCTAGATCTCCATCTAATACCCCTTGTGTATTTCCAACTTCCACACCCGTTCTTAAATCTTTAATTCTGGATTGATCAAGAACATAACTTCTTATTTGATGCCCCCATCCAATATCACTTTTAGCATCTTCTACCGCTTGTTTTTCTTCATTTCTTTTATTTAATTCTATTGCATAAAGCTGAGCTTTTAGCATATTCATTGCCTCAGCCTTATTTCTGTGTTGTGAACGATCATTTTGACATTGAACAACTGTATTAGTTGGCACATGTGTAATTCTAACAGCAGAATCTGTTTTGTTAATATGCTGACCTCCTGCACCAGAGGCACGATAAGTATCAATCCGAAGGTCGGCAGGGTTTACATCAATTTCAATTGAATCGTCTATTTCAGGAAAAACATTCACTCCTGCAAATGAGGTATGTCTCCGACTTCCTGAATCAAATGGAGATTTTCTAACGAGACGATGAATGCCTGACTCTGTTCTAAAGTATCCGTAAGCAAAATCACCTGAAATTTTAATGGACGCACCCTTAATACCCGCTACCTCACCGTCAGATAATTCTAGAACCTCAACCTTGAATGATTTTTGTTCTGCATACCTTATATACATCCTAAGAAGCATATTTGCCCAGTCTTGAGCTTCTGTTCCTCCACTTCCTGACTGAAAATCAATAAAGCAATTATTCGGATCCATAGGATTTGAAAACATTCTTTTAAATTCAACATCCTCAACAAGCTTTGAAATTTTTTCTGTATCACTCTGAATGGTCTTTAGAGTTTCTTTGTCACCCTCTTCCTTTGCTAGGTCAAATAATTCTTGATTATCCTTTATCTGATGAGTGAGTTCATCTGCTTGATTAACAATATTTTCCAAACCACGTTTCTCCTTACCAATCTTTTCATTTAACGCACGATCGGACCAGGTTTTTGGATCTTGTTGAAGCACTTCAAGCTCAGCAATTCTTTTAGATTTTGCTTCTAGGTCAAAGATACCTCCGTAAGGTTTGAAATTTTGTATCTATTGCTTGAATTTGTTGCGCCAGAATTTGTAATTCGTCTTGTTCCATTTTTCTTTATTATTACCTTTTTATTGCCATTATAATGACGGGTATTATAACTCTTTTTAACAAAAGTAAATTTGTCATAAAAGTGTCACTTAACTGGTCTAATCTAATCAAAGTTTCAAGTCTATTTTAAAATTTAAAAATTAGGAGCTAAATATAAATGAAATCACTTAATTTAAAAAAACTGAGTGCTGTTGCTTTATTAAGTGCAGGCATACTTTCTATGCCAGCAACAGCTGCCGTCGATATTGTAAAAGTTGACGGCTCCAGCACGGTTTATCCAATTACTGAAGCAGTTGCTGAAGAGTTTCAAATTGCGACACGTATCAAGGTTACTGTAGGTGTATCAGGAACGGGTGGTGGTTTTAAAAAGTTTTGTCGAGGAGAGACTGTCGTCTCAAATGCATCAAGACCAATTAAGGCAAATGAAATAGAGAAGTGTAAAGAAGCTGGTATTAAGTTTATTGAGCTTCCCATAGCATATGATGCCTTAAGTGTTGTCATCAACAAAAAAAATGATTGGGCAAAAGATATGACAACTCAAGAATTAAAGAAAATGTGGGAGCCTGCAGCCCAAGGAAAAATAACAAAATGGAGTCAGATAAGAGAAGGTTGGCCTGAAACTCCTTTGAGACTTTATGGTCCAGGTGCAGATTCAGGAACTTTCGATTATTTTACAGAAGCAGTTATAGAAGAATCAAAAGCAATTAGGGGAGATTTTACTGCTTCAGAAGATGATAACGTATTAGTGAAAGGCGTATCTGGAGATAAAGGTGGAATTGCTTATTTTGGCCTAGCTTATTATGAGGAAAATAAAAATTTACTCAAAGCAGTTGGAATTAAAAATGCAAAAGGTGACTTTGTGCTGCCAGGCCTTAAAACAATAATGGATGGGTCATACAATCCTCTTTCCAGACCCTTGTTCATTTATTTAAATGCAGCGATGGTCGAATCAGATCCAAATGTCAAAAAGTTTGTTGAATTTTATTTAAAGCATGTTGCAGAACTTTCAAAAGAGGTAGGCTATGTGCCATTTAATGAGCAAGAATATGCAGCTATTTCTAATCACTATAAAACTCTACAAACAGGAACAGCTTACAAAAAACCTGAGATTGGTTTATCTGTAAAGCAGATACTAGAATTGTCAGCCGCGAGTAATGACTAGTAAATTTTTTATCATAAAAAGGCAGCATGATGCTGCCTTTTTTATTGTTTAAAAATAATTAAATATTACGTTAAATTGTTTTCATTTATTTATCAAAATTGAGTATCATTTGAATAAGCAAAAAAAAATAGCGTTATCAAATTTCCAACTATGACAAAATTAGAAAACTCAAAGGTTAGCCCTCGTCTAGCTAAAAATTTACGTCGTAATATACTCGAAAGATTTATTGAGTTTGGTCTTCTTTGTTCTGGGATCTTCGCTATCTTTATCACGCTTGCTATCATTTATGTCTTAGTATCTGAAGCCATTCCATTCTTTCAGCATGTGAGTCTTTATGACTTTTTAACCGATACTGTTTGGACACCAAATTACTCCATCAAGCATTACGGCATTATGGCGCTTGTTTCCGGAACGCTTACAACTACTTTTATTGCTTTATTTGTCGCGGTCCCATTAGGAACAATTACAGCCATTTATTTATCCGAGTTCGCAACGCATAAAGTCAGGGAAACAATCAAGCCTGTTTTAGAATTATTGGTTGGCGTGCCAACCGTTGTATTTGGTTATTTTGCTCTTATGTTAGTCACTCCCCTTTTACAAAAAATATATCCCGATCTCACCACATTTAATATGCTAGGACCTGGAATTGTCATGGGTATTATGATCGTGCCGTATATTGCATCCGTCGCAGAAGATGCCATGCGAGCGGTGCCTATGGCCATGAGAGAAGGCGCTTACGCGATGGGGGCAACCAGATTTCAAACGGCTGTTAAAGTCATTACGCCAGCTGCGATTTCAGGCATTATTGCTGCCTATATCCTTGCGATTAGTAGAGCTGTAGGTGAAACAATGATTGTTGCTATTGCGGCGGGACAACAACCTAACTTTACTTTCAACCCGGTTGAAAGTGCTGCAACTATTACCTCCTATATTGTATCGGTTGCATTGGGAGATTTAGAGCATGGTGGGATTGGTTTTCAAAGTATTTTTGCCGCAGGCCTAACATTATTAATTATGACATTAATGTTTAACATTATTGGGCACGCCGTTCGTAAGAAATTTGCTGAGAGGTATTAATTAAATGGCTAATAATAAAGTTGAGATAGAAAATAATTTAACCCTGATTAGGTCATTAATTACCAAGCACAAAAGGCATGATCATATTTTTGCCGGTGTGGGTATGTTTATCATTATTTCCTTAACCATCACTTTATTAGTTTTATTTTTAGATCTTGTTTTTGATGGTTACCCTCGATTTAATTTAGATTTTTTAACAAATTTCCCTTCCAGGCGTGCAACGGCTGCGGGTATTTTATCTGCTTGGGTAGGTTCGTCACTTGTACTAATTGTGACTTTTTTTGCTGCAGTACCACTTGGCATTGCTGCTGGTGTTTATCTTGAAGAATATGCAAAGAAAAATTGGTTTTCTGATTTAATTGAAATTAATGTCACGAATTTAGCAGGCGTTCCTTCAATTATCTATGGCCTTTTAGCTCTTGGTCTATTTGTCTATAGCTTTGGGTTAGGCCAAACGATTTTAACTGCGGGATTAACGTTAGCATTATTAATGTTACCTATTGTGATCGTAGCAACTCGAGAGGCTATAAGAGCCATTCCAATTCATATCAGAGAAGCCGCTTATGCAGTCGGTGCCACAAAGTGGCAAGTCTCACTTCATCATGTTATTCAATATTCTTATGGTGGAATCCTTACCGGTGTCATTATTGGAATGGCTAGAGCCATTGGAGAAACCGCTCCTGTTATTACTATTGGAGCTTTAACTTTTATCGCCTTTCTACCTCCAAGTCCTGTTGGATTAGAGCCACCATTTATCAATTTTGAATGGCTAGAAGCAGGCTTTACTGTGCTCCCTATTCAAATGTTTAATTGGATCTCAAGACCACAAATGGCATTTCATGTAAATGCTGCTGCGACTGGAGCAATTATAATTTTATTAACATTGTTAATGAATGGATTAGCAATTAAAATTCGATACAACATCAGGAAGAAAATTAAATGGTAGATAAAAAAAGAAAACACCCCAAGGAAATTATTAAAGCAGAAGCTAATTCTCTTAATTTTTCTTATGCGGATGGCACTCAGGCACTTAAGAAAATAAGTCTGCCTGTTTATGAGAATAAGATAACTGCTTTAATTGGTCCTTCTGGGTGTGGTAAATCAACTTTCTTAAGATGTTTTAATCGTATGCATGATTTATATCCTGGTAATAAATATGATGGTGAAATCATTCTTCATCCAGATAATACAAATATCTTAGATAAACGCGTAGACCCTATTGAAGTTAGAATGAGAATCAGCATGGTTTTTCAAAAACCAAATCCATTTCCTAAATCAATATATGAAAACGTTGCATACGGATTACGCGTTCGCGGTGAAAAAAATAAACGGGTGCTTGATGATAAAGTTGAAGTGGCCCTTAAAGGAGCATCTTTATGGGATGAAGTTAAAAAAAGACTTCACGATCTTGCATTCAACCTTTCAGGAGGGCAGCAACAAAGATTGTGTATTGCTAGAGCTTTAGCGACTGATCCTGAAATCATGTTGTTTGATGAGCCAACCTCAGCTCTTGATCCGATAGCAACGATGAATATTGAAGAATTAATGGCTGGTTTAAAAGAAAAATTATCTATTTTAATTGTGACGCACAATATGCAACAAGCAGCCAGGATTTCTGACTATACTGCCTATATGTACCTCGGAGAATTAGTTGAGCACGATGAAACAGATAAGGTGTTTACCAACCCAAGTAAAAAGGAAACAGAAGATTATATTACCGGTAAGTTTGGATAACGTTTAAATAATTTCTTTAATTGTTTCTGTCAAAAACTTAGCCGCTTTTAAAACTTCCTTACGAAAAGGACCTTCGGTCATAACTCTTACTAAAGGTTGCGTTCCAGATGGGCGAATTAATGTTCGGCCCTTACCCTTCATAATAATTTCTGATTCCTTGATGGCATTTTTAACAGTCTTTGATTTTAAATTAACTTTATTTTCAGTAGGTATATTGATTAATATTTGTGGGTAAAGTTGTATTTCAGTCAGGGCACTTTTTAAGCTTTTTTTATTTTTTACTAAGTAAGATAAAACTTGTAAGGCCGAAATTATTCCATCTCCAGTTGAATGTAAATTTTTAACTAAGATGTGCCCAGAGTTCTCACCCCCTAAAATCCACTTCCTTCTATCTAACTCCTCAGATACATAACGATCCCCTACATTTGCCCTAGCAAAAGGAATGGCTTGCGATTTGCACTTTTCTTCAAAAGCTAAATTTGTCATATGAGTTCCAACAACTCCACCAAATTCATAACCTTCTTTAATATAAAATTGCATTATCAAATAAAGTAACTGATCGCCATCAACTAGAGTTCCATTTTCATCAACCATAATCACACGGTCACCATCCCCATCAAATGCAATTCCTATATCTGCATTATGTAAAGATACTGCTGCTTGTAAATTTTTTGGGTACACAGAACCTGCCTTTTTATTGATGTTTAAACCGTCCGGTTTATCATTAACAGTAATAATATTTGCACCGAGGTTAGAAAAAATAACAGGGGCTATATGATAGGTCGCACCATTAGCACAATCTAAAACAATGGTTAAACCTTTTAAAGATAATTTTTTTGAGAAAGTATTTTCACAGAATTCAATATATTGCTTTACATAATTTTCTGCTCTTTGAGCTTTACCCAATTTGCTAGGTAAAACCTGCTCTATTTTTTGATCAATTAAAGATTCAATTTTACATTCGATTTCATCAGACAACTTTAAGCCTTTTGAGGAGAAAAATTTGACTCCGTTATCGTCATAAGGATTATGAGATGCTGAGATAACGACACCAAAATCAGCTGTACCTGAGCATGTTAGATATGCTATTGCTGGTGTAGGAATTGGTCCCGTCAGAAGAACATTGACTCCCGCACTTGAAAATCCAGCCTCAAGTGCAGATTCAAGCATGTAACCTGATATCCGAGTATCTTTTCCTATGATTACTGTGGGTTTTTTGCTGCGTTTATTTATTCGTGATAATACAACCCCAGCAGCGTATCCTAATTTAACAAAAAACTCTGCCGTAATCGGTGAATTTCCTACTTTTCCTCTAATACCATCGGTACCAAAATATTTTTTTTTCACACAGCTTCCTTATACAGCTTGAAGAACAGATATGGCGTTAAATGTTTCTTTTACATCATGGACACGTAAAATTTTAGCGCCATTTTGAACTGCTAAACAAGCAAGTAATACACTTGCTTGAATGATATCATTTTCTATATCGCCTACCATTTTTTTTACCATCGATTTTCTTGAAACACCAACTAAAAGTGGAAAGGATAATTTTGTAAATTGATTAATTTTTTTAAATAAATCAATATTGTGCTCAAAGGTTTTACCAAAACCAAAGCCAGGGTCAAGCATAATTCTTTCGTTTTTAATGCCTGCCTTATTAAGATCAGCCGTACGAGCTTTAAAAAATGATTCGACCTCTAATATTATATTTTTATATTGGGGTGAATTTTGCATATTTTTTGGTGAATTTTGCATATGCATCAAACACACAAGAACATTTGAATTTGATATAACTTCAATTGTCCCAGGTTTTTGTAGCGCATAAATATCGTTGATCATATCAACGCCATAATCAATTGAGAGTTTCATAATTTCTGGTTTATACGTATCAATTGAAATTGGCACATCAAAAACTTTTTTAATTTCTTTTAAAGTAGGCTCTAATCTTTCTCGCTCATCATTAACTGAAATAATTTCAGCACCTGGGCGTGAAGACTCTGCCCCAATATCTATAATATCAGCGCCAGATTCAACCATATATTCAACACGTTTTAGAGCTAGATCTATCTCATTATATTTTCCTCCATCAGAAAAGGAGTCAGGCGTTAAATTTAACACCCCCATAATCAGTGGTCTTGTGTTTGATTTAAGAAGTCGCGAGATTTTATTCATAAAAAAATAAGGAGGCTTTCGCCCCCTTTTTTTTATCTGGATTTAGTTGCGGGTTGTGGCTTAATGCTACTTGTGGGTGCCTTACCAGAGGGAGGCATTTTTTTATCATTAGATGACTTAGAAGGCTTGGGAGCTCTTACTTTTTTCCCTGCCATCACGTCATCGATTTGGTCACTATCAATGGTTTCATATTCAAGCAAAGCTTTTGTCATGGCCTCAACTTTCTTTTTATTTTTTTCAATCAGTTTTCGGGCAATTGAGTACTGCTTGTCTAAAATAAATTTGATTTCAGCATCCACTAACTGTTGTGTCGCTTGTGAAATTGCCTTGGGTGCGCCAAAGAATGACTCTTGATTTTCATCAGCATAAACCATCGTCCCGAGCTTATCTGACATACCATATTTGGTCACCATATCTCTTGCAAGCTTCGTTGCTCTTTCAAAATCATTTCCAGCACCTGTAGACATTTGTTTCATGAATACCTCTTCAGCAATACGACCACCAAACAATATGGATATTTCCTCGAGCATCTTAGTTTTAAAATTACTAAACCTATCAAATTCTGGAAGCTGCCATGTTAGTCCTAATGCATAACCTCTAGGCATAATCGTTACCTTATGAACTGGGTCAGCATTTGGTAATAATTTAGCAACAACTGCATGACCAGATTCATGATAAGCAGTATTCATGCGCTCTTCTTCACGCATTACCAGTGATTTTCTTTCAGGGCCCATGTAGATTTTATCTTTTGCTTGTTCGAAGTCTTCCATATCTACAATGGCTTTATTACCTCTTGCTGCAAAAAGAGCAGCTTCGTTAACTAAATTAGCTAAATCAGCACCTGAAAATCCAGGAGTTCCTCTTGCTAAAATATCTGCTTTCACATCATTGTCGGTTGGAATCTTTCTCATGTGTACATGAAGAATTTCTTCCCTGCCTTTGATATCTGGTAATCCAACCATAATTTGTCGGTCAAATCTGCCTGGTCTAAGTAAAGCTTTATCTAAAACGTCTGCACGGTTTGTAGCAGCGACTACAATTACACCTGAGCTTGGCTCAAAACCATCGAGCTCAACAAGCAACTGATTTAATGTTTGTTCTCTTTCATCATTTCCACCGCCCGTTCCAGCACCCCTACTTCGTCCCACTGCATCAATCTCATCGATGAATATAATACAAGGGGAGCTTTTCTTGGCTTGCTCAAACATATCTCTAACTCTCGCTGCACCGACTCCTACAAACATTTCTACAAAATCTGACCCGGATATAGTAAAGAATGGAACCTTCGCTTCACCAGCAACTGCACGCGCAAGCAATGTCTTACCAGTGCCCGGAGGGCCAACAAGCAGAACACCTCTTGGAATTCTACCGCCTAATTTATGAAATTTTGCTGGATCTTTTAAGAAGTCGACCATTTCGGTAACCTCTTCCTTAGCTTCATCGCAACCAGCTACATCTTTAAAAGTAGTTTTGTTTGAGGTCTGATCCAATTGCCTTGCTTTACTTTTGCCGAAGGAGAATGGACCTCCACCTTTTCCACCACCCTGCATTTGTTTCATGAAGAAAATCCATACACCAACCAATAAAATCATTGGGAACCAAGATATGAATATGCTCATTAAAAAAGATTGCTTTTCTTCAGGTTGAGCTTCGACCACAACACCATTTTTTAATAAATCCGAAACAAGCCACGGATCTGTAGGAGCGTAGGTTGAGAATTTTTTACCGTTATTAGTTGTACCTGTTATGTTATGACCGTCAATTCTCACCTTTTCAATATTTCCTGATTTAACCTGATCCATGAATTGAGAATAGACAAGTTTGTTCTCTAGTCTAGATGAAGAAGAAAATTGATTAAATATGGTCATCATTATGATGCCAATTGCAATCCAAATACCGATACTCTTAAGTATGTTTTTATTCAATGTTTAGCCCTTAAAAAAATAAATGCTTATTGTCTTAATTATAACTAATTAAAAATTAAAACAGTAAATTTAACTACAACAAAACTCATAGCCTAATAAAAATATTTCTGCACTTCTGCTTCTCGATGAATCTGGCTTGATTTTATAAACCTTTTTAAAGCAAGCTCTAAGATTTTTAACGAACTCTTCAAAATCTCTCCCAACAAATGACTTGACCAAAAAATGTCCATTTTGTTTCAAATGTTTTGAAGCAAAATCAAAGGCTAATTCATTAAGATAAATAGCTTTTTGTTGATCAACCATTTTTATACCACTAATATTGGGGGCCATATCGGAAATTACAAGGTCTACAGCCTTATTTTCAAGCCTAACAACCATTTCCTCCAATATTTTATCCTGCATAAAGTCACCTTGAATAAAATCTATGCCTTTGATGGGGGATACTTCTAACAAATCTACACCTAAAGCCTTTCCCTTTAAGCCTATTTTTTTTGATAAAACTTGAGACCAACCGCCAGGAGCGGCCCCTAAATCTACTGCGCTAATACCTGATTTAATGATTTTATATTTTTTATCAATTTCGATTAATTTATATGCAGCTCGCGAGCGATATCCATCTTTTTGTGCTTGAATAACAAATGGGTCTTTTACATGGCCTTTTATCCAGGTTTTACTATTGTTGGCTTTACTCATCTGATACACTACGCCTAAAATTAAAATAATTATTTTTTTATATTATGCTAAGTTCAAAACAAGTTGCTCACCTCAAAGCTCTCTCTCATAAACTTAACCCTGTAGTTCAAGTTGGTCATAAAGGACTTACTGATTCAGTAATTAATGAAATTACAGTCAGCTTGAAAGCCCACGAACTCATTAAAATTAAACTTCAAGAAAAAGATAAAACCAAAAGGAAACTTTTACTTGATGAGGTATGTAAAAAAACTAATGCGCAAGCAATAAATCTGATTGGCATGCAAATAGTAATTTTTAAAGCCAATGAGCTATCAAAAATAATACTTCCCTAGACTACCTGCTCTTTAATAGTAAAAATATTCCTAAAATACATTGAATTAAATAGGCAATGCTTGCTATCCCGTGCCATGCTGAAAACCTATCTGCAAAAACACTTTCCATGACTTCTTTTGGAAAGGCTTCTACTTTTAAAGCCTCTAGAATAGGATTGATTCCGAAAAAACTAATGCAAACTATAACTAAAATAAAGAGGGCTAGCCACGCTTGAATTTTTTTAAAGAACCTAATAGATTCTAGATGAAACCCATATATCAATGCCAAAACAAGGGTAACCATTCCAAGTGGGATCCTCTAGAGTCGACCTGCA
>JGI24921J38492_100408_pt1 | contig 37812 bp, 37 predicted proteins | sample LinPFosmplate9_FD_38492 | JGI IMG/M metagenome (IMG submission 38492)
TGCAGGTCGACTCTAGAGGATCCCACCTTGTCAAAGGCTAGGAACAAATGTTGTGGCGTAAGCGACTTAGGACAAGCGGTCACGCAGGCGCTGCAAAAAATGCAGGCTTCATCAGACTTTGGCCGCATCGAGGTGACCGCCTTGGGACTGTCTGCTTCGATTAGGTCAATACAATCAACTGGACAGGGCGGTAGGCAGAGCTCGCACCCCGTACACTCGGATTCGATGACCGAGTGCATCAGGTTCTGGCTCCCGATAATGGCATCAACGGGGCACGCCTTAATGCACAGCATGCAGCCGATGCAATTTGATTCTTGAATCCGTGCAATCAGCGGTACGGGAACCGCTTTGAGCTCCCTGGCCAGTGGACTCGCTGGCCGATTTAACAGGCTAGCGAGGGTTTGGATCAAGGCCTCACCCCCGGGCGGGCAGCGATTAATGGCTTCCCCTTTCGCGACGGCTGCGGCATAGGGCCGGCAGCCTGGGTAGCCGCATTGGGCGCATTGGGTTTGGGGCAGCGTTCGATAGATCAAGTCTTCAACGACGTTGGGCGTCTGCGGGAAAGCGCGTTGGCCGAAATAGACAACGCCGAAGGTCAAAAGGGCGCAGCCGAGCAGTATCAGCAGATAACCAAGCATCATGAGAAGTGCATCGCCGTTAAACCTGAAAACCCAAGGGCAATAAGACCGGCCGTAATCATGTTAATGGCCGCGCCTTGAAAGGGTTTCGGAACATTTAAGGCCGATTGATGCTCGCGCAAGGCAGCAAACATCAGCAGCAGCAGGCCAAACCCCAACCCCGCACCGAGTCCTAAAAGCAGCGACTCAAAAAACGATTGGCTGGCCCTAGCGTTAATTAGGGCGACCCCTAAGACCATGCAGTTGGAGGTGATGAGCGGGATATAAACTCCCAAGAATTGATGCAAGACCGGTTGAGTGGCTCGAATCACAATTTCCATGAATTGCACCAAGGCGGCAATGATCAGAATAAAGGTCAAAATCCGCAGGCCGGTTAGGCCGAAGGGCTGCAGCACATACTGCTCGAGCAAATAGGCGGCCCCGGCACTTAAAGTCAGCACGAAAAGAGTGGCACTGGCCAATCCCGCGGCACTCGACAGCCTTTGGCTGGCGCCTAAAAAGGGGCACAACCCTAGAAATTGGACCACAACAAAGTTGTTCACGAAGATCGCAGTAAAGAGTACCAATAGGGCCTCGGTGATCATCGTCTACTCAGCTCACCTTCATGCCTGGTGTCGCGCCGGAATCGGGACTGATGAGGAAAATATCGGCACCGCCTGGGCCCGCTGCGAGAATCATGCCTTCAGAGATGCCAAATTTCATTTTTCGGGGGGCAAGGTTCGCGACCAGGACGGTCAGTTTCCCAATCAACTCTTCTGGTTGATAGGCTGATTTGATACCGGAAAAGACGTTGCGCTGGTGATCCCCAACATCGAGGGTCAGGGCAAGCAGTTTGTCAGCGCCCACAACGGCCTGCGCCGCAACAATCCGGGCAACGCGCAGGTCAACTTGGGCAAACTCTGCAATATCAATGGTGTCTTCTTCGGGGGGGGGCGCAACCTCACTGGACTGAGCGGGTTGGGCTTGGGCTTGCTCGATCTCGATCATCGCCTGCACTTGCGCGAGTTCGATTCGCTGTATGAGCGGTTGAAAGGCCGCAATCGTGTGACCTTTAAGCTGGGTGTTGTGGTCTGCCCAAGCGAGTGGCTCGATTGCGAGAAAGGCCTCGGCTCGCTCAGCGAGACCGGGCAGAACAGGCTTCAAATACAGCGTTAGCAATCGAAATAGATTTAGACCGTCGGCGCAAACGGCTTCCGCGCGATCTCTCGTCTCAGGGTTTTTGATCAGTTGCCAGGGCTGCTCTTCCGCGATGAACTGATTGGCTTGATCCGCAAGGCCCATGATAACCCGCATGGCTTTACTGAATTCTCGCGCTTCATACAGGGCTGCGATCTCATTGGCCGCGGACTGAAAGTGCCCAATCAGTGGGGTCCCCGTTGAGGCATTAATCACCCCGCCGAACTGTTTGTTGATAAAGCCGGCGCAACGACTCGCAATATTGGCGACTTTCCCGACCAAGTCTGCATTCACCTTCTGCACAAAGTCTTCGAGATTAAGATCCAGATCTGCAACGCTTGGGTTGAGTTTTGCCGCAAAGTAATACCGCAAGTATTCTGGCGATAATTGATCGAGATAGGTCCGAGCGTTGATAAAGGTGCCTTTTGATTTCGACATCTTCTCGCCGTTAATCGTCAAGAAACCATGGACGGAGACTTTGGTGGGGGGGCGGAGATTGGCAGCGGTCAGCATGGCAGGCCAAAACAGCGCGTGAAAGTTGACGATATCTTTGCCAATAAAATGATGCACTTCACAATCAGAATCGGCTCGCCAGTAGTCCTCATAATCGAGGTCATGGCTCGCACAGTAGCGTTTAAAACTGGCAATATACCCGATCGGGGCATCCAGCCAGACATAAAAATACTTCCCGGGCTCGCCGGGAATCTCAAACCCAAAATAAGGCGCATCTCTGGAAATATCCCAGTTTTGCAGTCCAGTATCGAGCCATTCAGACAGTTTGTTGGTGACAGCCGGATGTAAAGCGCCGCTTTGGGTCCAATTTTTTAGGAATTCGGTGTGCTTTGAAAGCGCAAAGAAGATGTGTTCAGAGGTTCTGAGTTCGGGTTTAGAACCAGACAGCTTTGATCGTGGGTCGATTAAATCGGTGGCGGCATAGGTGGCACCGCAAGCGTCACAGTTGTCACCATACTGCTCAGGGGTTTTGCAGGCAGGACATCCGCCGACAACGAATCGATCGGCAAGGAATAAGCGCTTCTCAGTATCAAACAGTTGCTCAACAGCGGCTTTTTCAATATTCCCGGAAGCGAGAAGCCGTGAATAAATCTCAGCAGACAGTTGCTCATTGTCTTTGGAGTGGGTGGTCTCGTAGCAATCGTGACTAATCTGAAACGATTGGAAGTCCTGAATGTGCGCCTTGGTGATCTCGGCGGCATAGTCTAAAGGCGTCTGCCCTGCGGCTTGAGCATTCAACATGACGGCCGTGCCATGGACATCATCGGCACAAACGTAGATACATTCATGGCCATGCAATCGCTGAAAACGAACAAATATGTCCGTTTGAACGTGTTCGAGCATATGGCCCAGATGGATGGCGCCGTTGGCATAGGGTAGGGCGCTGGTTACTAGGATTCGTCGCCGAGTTGTCATGGCTAGTCTCCGAAAGTGAAGGCGCAAGTTTAGGGGATCTGGATGGGTGACGCTAGGGCTCATCAAGATGAAACGGGGAGCATGATAATCCTTGAGCGGCTGACCTGCTTTTAGCGGCTGTGCTAGGTACAATATCGGCTTGCCAGCGATGAAGGAGGTTTTGTGTCAGAACAAACAAAGGTTGCGCCATTGGCGATTAAAGGCATTGCCCAGATTGTCGCAGTGGCTTCGGGCAAGGGCGGTGTCGGCAAATCGACCATTGCGACAAACTTGGCGGTTGCGCTAAAGGCTTCCGGGCGACGGGTGGGTTTGCTCGATGCGGACATCTATGGCCCGAGTCAGGGCACTCTGATGGGATTGCCCAGCGGAACCAAACCTGATGTGATTGATCAACAGTTGGTTCCTATTTTAGCGCATGGCGTGCACTGCATGTCGATGAGCTTTCTAGCCTCGAGCAAGACCCCCGCCATTTGGCGAGGGCCTATGGCGAGTGGGGCGTTGCAGCAGATGTTGACGCAGACCGATTGGCCAGATCTGGATATTTTGGTCATCGATATGCCGCCGGGTACGGGGGATATTCAATTAACCCTCGCCCAGCGGGTGCCGGTTGATGGGGCGCTGATTGTGACAACGCCGCAGGATATTGCGTTATTAGATGCGCGCAAGGGTATAGAGATGTTTCGTAAGGTCCGCGTCCCGGTTTATGGGGTTGTCGAAAATATGAGCACGTTTGTATGCCCTCATTGTGGTGAGAACAGCGCGATCTTTGGTGAAGGCGGCGGCGATGCCATCGCTGAGGAGTTTGGCGTTTCGGTTTTAGCGCGCCTCCCACTGAGTCTGGAGACCCGTCAGACTTCAGATGCAGGCAGGCCAATTGCCAATGAGGGGGACAGTGTCGCGGGTAAAATATTTAAGACGCTTGCAGGCGACGTGTTGTCGCTGCTCGCAAACAAAACGGCACCAGCCGCGCCGATGATTTCGATTGTGGATGACTAACGGCCTACCGGGCAGGCTGATGACCGGTAGCCGGTTACGGATAACGCGATAATGCAAGGGCATTAGGAGAAAGAGCATGACGATCAAATCAGATGCATGGATTCAAAGAATGGCGGCAGAGCAGGATATGATTTCGCCGTTCGAGCCAGGTCAAGTGCGTGAGGATCGGGGCGCCCGTGTTATTTCCTGGGGCACATCGAGCTATGGCTATGATGTCCGTTGCGCTGATGAGTTTAAGGTCTTCACCAATATTCATTCGGCAACCGTTGATCCCAAGGCCTTTGATGAGCGCAGTTTTGTGGACGTTAAAAGTGATGTTTGCGTGATTCCACCCAACTCATTTGCTCTGGCAAGAACGGTTGAGTATTTTAAAATTCCCAGAAGCGTTCTGACCATCTGCCTTGGAAAATCAACCTATGCCCGGTGCGGTATAATAGTTAATGTGACACCGCTCGAGCCGGAATGGGAGGGCCATGTGACCTTGGAGTTTTCGAATACGACCACCTTGCCGGCCAAAATCTATGCGAACGAAGGGGTGGCGCAAATGCTGTTTTTCGAAAGTGATGAGGTGTGTCAAACCAGTTATCGTGACCGGGGTGGCAAATACCAGGGTCAGACTGGGGTGACGTTGCCTAAGACCTAGCCCAATCTCGGCAGGGGCCGAACCAGAAAATCGACGGCTCGCTAGGCTAAAACCAATGCAAAATGAAGGCATCGAGCCAATTTTGAGCGCGCTTTTTAAAGTTGCGTAAAGTCATTCAAGATGACGCCCCAGTGTCAAAATCAAGGATAGGCGCCTCGTTGAGGTAGGCTTTCTCAATGGCCAGCGAAAAATTCTCCCCATCGCTAGAGGCTTGTTCGAATCGGATTAACATGTATTCAAACGCCGGTGCTAGCCAAAGCGTGGTAGAGCGCTTTTCTTGATCGTTCGATCGAACTATCTCATAGGTCTCCACGGGCCCTAATGGGGTTTGAAGGGTGACCTTCGCCTTGACGGAAAAAATATAATCTTTGAGCGTGTTCTGGTCTTGGATTTGGTAGCTCAGCTGGGTGCCCAAAGAGATGTCTGCGCCTTGATTGAGCAAATCGGTCTGCAATTGAAACTGGTACAGCAATCGATCGGATATCTGGGCGTCTGCTAGGGGCCAATGCTCGCCTGAGTCAAGGTCGGTAACCTGATTTTGGTTCCAATCAAAGTTCAGGCGAATGCTTTTGTTGCGCCCCAAGCCGGTTCGGTCGTATCGGTAAAACTGCGGTCTGGCCGTATCGCCAACCATTATAAAATCGGATTGTTCTGTGAATTTTGCGAAAATGCTCAGTGCAGACGAGGTGAGGGTATAGAGCGATGCTTCCGCGCCCTCAAGGTTTTGCCGGGACAACTCACGAATGCCTCTTGCGCTGATCGGCAGACCTCGATAGTCCGCTTGATAGATAACCTTAAACGGTTGCGGTCGTTGCAGTGCGGCGTGCTCGCCTGCAATGGATTGCGTCGGACACATGAGACTCGCCGCGATCATCAGCGTGACCGGGGCTTGCCTGATAAGGCTTGAACACAACCCGCGTACCCAGGGTGCAACCAATGGTTGCGGCGCGGCGCGAGGACCGGCCTGGTCGCCCAGATCTGTTACTTCAGTAATCACGGGTTTAATGTGTAACATAGGCCATTACCGAAAAGTTGTGTTTTATCTATGTTCAAGACATCCATACCAGTAAGAAGGGTCATTGCCGCTAAAAGTTCCCTTACCTTACTCGTTTTGTTGCTGGGCGTCGCCCAGAAGCTCGAGGCCGTCACCTTGGAAAACTTGTATCAGGCTGAAGTGCTGACCGATTCACAAACGGATGCGCAGCGCCGTATCGATGCCTCAGAAGGGCTCTCGCAGGTGCTCAGACGCGTCTCGGGCCGCTCGGATATTCTTCAGAACCCGACCATTGTTGCCGCGCTAAAAACGCCTGAACAATATTATTCAGAATTTAGCTACGCTCTGGTTGACGCGGCCAAAGATGAGCTCGCGGCTGAGTCTGAAGTGGTACCCGATCCGCAGAGCACTGCGCCGCCGCGTCTCGTCATGCGAATCCGGTTCGCGTCGAGTTTGATCGCAAAAGTGTTACGTGCGGCCGATTTACCAGTCTGGGGCAGCAATCGCCCGTCTGTCTTGAGTTGGATGGCCATTGATGATAAATCGGGTCGTCAGGTTCTGGGAGAGGCCAATCGATCTGTGTTTTCGAAAACCTTGAATCAGGCCGCGCAAGCACGTGGCGTGCCCTTGCTCTTGCCATTATGGGATTTGGAAGACAACCGAGGTGTATCGTCCTCTGAGATTTGGGGCCGCTTCCTTGGCCGAATCGAGGCCGCATCCCAGCGCTATTCCCCGGATAAAATATTGGTATTTAGAGCAGAGTCCGAATTCAGTGGTCAATGGCGCGGCGATTGGTCTCTAGGGAAAGGCGGTCAATGGCGCAGCGGTACAGTCTATGGTGAGAGTCAGGCGCAGTTAGCAACGGCTTTAGTCATGGTTCTGGCCAGTGTGCTCAGCGAGCAGTATGCCGTTACCTCGACCCGGTCGGAAGTGCGTTTGACGGTCGAGGGCATTACCGAGATTCAAGATTACGCCGAGGTGAGCCGATATCTTGAGGGCCTGACGCAAGTTATGAGTGTGCAGCCGGTTAGGGTCCTTACGGATATGATTGAGTTTAAACTGCGCAGTGAAGGGGAGGTCCAGCAAATTATTGATGTGATTGCGCTCGATCGCAAGTTATCACTGCTGCGCTTGGATGAGTCATCGTCGACCTTATGGTACCGCTGGGCGCCCTAACCGCGTGCGCGGTCGCCCGCTAAGGCGGCCTAAGAGAAGGATGTTGAGACCATGAATATGTTGATAAAAAGTCTCGTCGGGCTGAGTCTAGTTGGCTTGGTCGCTGTGTCGGTTAGCTTCCTGGGACCGATTTTAACGCCCTTTTTTTTAGGTGCATTCCTTGCGTATTTAGGGGATCCATGGGTTGACCGCTTTGAAGCGTGGGGTTTGGGTCGTGCGCTGAGTGCAACCCTCGTGTTTGCGCTGATCGCCGCTGTGTTGTTGGCCGCACTGATGCTCTTTTTACCGCTGCTGGCGCTGGAGCTGAGTGCCTTACTGCAAGGGCTGCCGGCAAGTTTTCTATGGCTTCAGTCGACGCTTGGGCCACTGATCAAAGATTGGACTGGCGTCAACTTACAAGCGTTAGATTTAAAAGGTCTCGCGCAAAACTTTCTGGGTGAGTGGCAGCAGTCCAGCGATATCATGGGGTATCTTTTGGGTCAGTTAACCCAGTCGGGCCTTGCAATATTTGGCAGTCTGATGACGATTGCGTTGACGCCAGTCGTTGCCTTTTACTTGATGCGAGATTGGGATCAATTGCTCGCTCGGCTAGATCAATTGATTCCTCGGCCCCAAATTAGTGTTGTGCGGCAGCTGACAGCGGCGGGCGATGAAATGCTGGCCGCTTTCATACGCGGCCAATTTTTGGTCATGATCTTGCTCGGCATTTTTTATGCTGTTGGTCTTGGATTGGTTGGGCTGGACATGGCGTTGATCATCGGTTTGGTTGCCGGTCTCGCGAGTATCGTGCCGTACCTTGGTTTTATCTTGGGACTTCTGCTGGCAACCATTGCGGCGGCTTACCAATTCCAGGATTGGATTCATCCGGTGTATGTGTTGACCGTGTTTGTTCTTGGGCAGATTTTAGAAGGAAGTTTGCTAACCCCTTGGCTTGTTGGAGATCGCATTGGCTTGCACCCGGTTGCCGTTATTTTCGCCGTGCTGGCGGGTGGTCAACTGTTCGGTTTTATTGGGGTATTGCTGGCCTTGCCCGTCGCTGCGGTGCTCATGGTTTTAGTTCGGTATTGGCTGGGCCGTTACTTGGCCAGTGGGTTTTATCTTGGCGATGTTGTCGCTGCAACGTGCGATCAATCCGAGGAAGAGGCAGCCCTCGACACCCCGCTTGCCGCGACGATTGAGTCAGAGGCAATCGATCCAGACACGCCTTACCCGACAACGGACGAGTCAAGGTTTTGAGCGAGCAGCTGACCCTTGCGTTCCCTCTTAAACGCGCCTATACCCTCGAGCGGTTTGTCGGGGATTTGGGTGAGCGCGCGCTTGCGATATCCAAGGAGCCAGTTTGGATTAGTGGGCCGGGAGAGTCGGGTAAATCGCATTTGCTTCAAGGTCTTTGCCAGCGATCAGAGCACCAAGCGGGTCGCGCGTTTTACTTAAGTTTATCCAATCAAGATTTAAAGCCCGATGTGCTCTCCAATCTGGCCGATTTTGATTTGGTTGCATTAGATGGGCTGGATCACGTTGTTGGAGATCGGGATTGGGAACTCGCGTTATTTGATTTGACGAACGCGGTCGCCGACGCCAACGAAGGTTGGCTGTTGATGGCATCGAGATGTCCGCTACCAGATGTTCAGTTCTGTTTAGCCGATTTTGCGTCGCGAAGTCGTGCAATGCATTGGCTGCAAGCCGGACAGTTAAGCGATTTTGAAAAAGCGCAGGTCCTGCGGCGACTGGCGGAGGAAACGGGGTTTCATCTGCCGGAGGAAGTGCTTGCTTTCTTATTAGATCGCGCGCCCCGTGAAATCGGCGCGCTGATCCGGGTTTTGAACCGACTTGCCGATGAAAGTCTTAAGTCCCAGCGCCGGATAACCATTCCTTTCTTGAAACATGTGCTGGACATTTAGGGATGAAAATTGTCTTCACTGGTGGGGGTACCGCGGGGCATGTCACGCCCAATCTTGCGCTGATTGAGTCGTTTCAGCGTGACGGGATTGAATGCTTTTATATTGGCTCGAGAGCGGGCATTGAAGCCAAATTGGTTGAACGGCACAATCTTGATTTTTACGGCATCGCCTCCGGCAAGCTTCGGCGGTACTTCGATTGGCAGAACTTTATTGATCCTGTGAAGATACTGTTTGGTTTTTTTCAGGCACTCTGGATCCTACTCTGGCGCCGACCCGAGGTGTTGTTTTCCAAAGGAGGATTTGTCGCGGTGCCCGTGGTCATAGCAGCGTGGAGCCTCCGCATTCCTGTTGTGATCCATGAGTCCGATTTGACCCCCGGTTTAGCCAATCGCTTGAGTGCCCCATTTTGTCGAATGATATGCCTTAATTTTGAAGAAACGGCAGTTCATTTCTCCCAGCGTTCCACTCGGGTTACCGGCACGCCGCTCCGAGCGGGTTTGGTCCAGGCTGATGGCGAGCGTGGACGTCAATGGCTTAACGAATTCAAAGTCTTTGGTAAGACGCAGCCTATTTTATTGGCGGTGGGTGGCAGTTTAGGCGCGCAAACCGTCAATCGGTTGGTGCGGGCCGACCTTGCGAGACTCACCGAACGGTTTTATGTGGTTCATGTGGTGGGCAAGGGCGGCGTTGATCCGCAGCTTTTGGATATCCCCCACTACCTGCAGTTTGAATATTTGGATGAACCCTATGGTGATGTGGTTGCGGCTTCAGATGTCGTGATCTCGCGGGCCGGTGCGAACGCTTTGTTCGAGTTTCTGTGGTTTAAAAAACCCCAACTGCTTATCCCTCTCCCCAGAGCTGCAAGTCGAGGAGATCAACTGCAAAATGCGGCGTTGTTTGAGCAAAAAGGCTATGCCCAGGTTCGTCACGAAGGAGATCTTGGGCCAGGGGAACTGGCGCGGGCGGTTGATTCTGTTTGGATGGTGCGGTTTGATATGGCCCGGCGCCTTGGCTCGGCCAGGCTACCAGACAGCTTAGGTTTGATCCGTCAAGCGATTGAAGCGGCTGCAGCGGCAAACTAGGCGCTTAAGAGCGTCTTCGATGAAGACCGGTGAAACCCAAAAAAGGTTATTTCGATGGGGAAGGACAAAATGGGTCATGCGCGCCTACAAGGGGTGACGCGTGGTGGATGTATGATGCAAGTAGGCCTAAAAGGCGTCAAGCGGTGCGCGGGCCTTTTAATGGGTCTTGTTTGGGTCGTTGTCGTGCCGCAGGTTCAGGCAGATGCCGGGGCACAATTGACGGCGTCGCTTGAAACCGAGCGCGAGCACTACGCAGGCATTGCGTTAAAAATCTGGGACTATGCCGAGCTTGGCTATCAAGAGACCCGGAGTAGCCAGCTGCTGCAAGATACCCTTGCCGATGAAGGCTTTGAAGTGAAAGTCGGCGTCGCAGAGATCCCAACGGCATTTGTCGCGAGTTTTGGTCAAGGCGAACCGGTGATCGGCATCTTGGCCGAGTTTGATGCGTTGCCTGGGATTAGCCAGGCGGCAGTACCGACTCGCTCGGTGCTTGCTGATAAGACTGCGGGCCATGCTTGCGGCCACCACCTCTTTGGTGCCGGCTCCACGGCTGCTGCAATCGCGGTAAAACGATGGCTTGCTGAAACGGGCCAACCCGGCACCATTCGACTTTATGGTACCCCCGCCGAAGAAGGGGGTTCGGGCAAAGTGTATATGGTGCGTGCTGGGCTGTTTGACGATGTTGATACGGTGCTGCATTGGCATGGGGCCGATCGAAACGCTGCGAATCCCGGTACGACCCTTGCGAATAAATCCGCTCGGGTTCGGTTCTATGGCCGATCCGCGCATGCCGCTGCTGCACCGGAACGGGGACGGTCAGCGTTGGATGGCGTCGAGGCCATGAACTACATGGTCAATCTCATGAGAGAGCATGTGCCCGATAGCACAAGGATTCACTATGTGATCACCCGTGGCGGTGAGGCGCCCAACGTGGTACCGGATTTTGCGGAAGTCTACTACTATGTGCGTCATCCCCAAGCCAGTGAGCTCGCCAATATTTGGGATCGAGTGATGAACACCGCCCACGCAGCGGCGCTGGGAACTGGAACGGACGTTAAGATTGAAACCATGCACGGCAATCATTCAATCTTACCAAATGAAACCTTGGCGCGCGTGATGCATCAAAGCTTGAGCACGGTTGGTGGTTACACGATGACGGCCTCAGAGCGGGCTTTTGCCGAGGTCTTGTCCCAAAGTTTTATCAATCAGCCAAGTGTTTTAGGACTTGAAGAACAGGTTCTTCCCTTTCGCTTTACCGAGAGTAAAGGCTCAACCGATGTTGGCGATGTCAGTTGGACGGTGCCAACGGTTGGCCTCAGTACGGCCACGTGGGTGCCCGGGACTGCCGCCCACAGTTGGCAGGCGATTGCCGCCGGTGGAACGAGTATCGGTATACAAGGCATGATGGTTGCAGCAAAAACCCTGGCTCTAACTGCTCAAGCCTTGTTCTTGGCGCCGAGTCACCTCAAAGCGGCAACCGTCGAGTTTGAGCAGCGCCGAGGTCCTGATTTTGTTTACGACGCGCTTCTGGGCGACCGCGCACCGCCGCTTGATTATCGACAATAAGCGCGCCCTGAGCGCCACGCCGTTGAACGTTTTCACGCTTCAGGATTTCGCATTGGGGGTTGACGCGTTTTATCTATGCGTTATACTTAGGTATAACACCAAACCTCTTAACCCTGGTCAAATGAATGTTCTACTGCGCCCAGCCGTATTTTGAGGAACCAGGCCGGATGACCCGGATGCCATCGATGGTGCGCCGCCGATGAAGATTGTTTGGAATGAGAAAGATCCGATATACCTGCAGATTCACCAATATCTCGCCCAGTTAATTTTAGAGGGCGTGATTAAAGAGGGCGATGCTTTGCCGTCAGTTCGACAGTTAGCGGTCGCGCAACATGTAAACCCCATCACAGTATCAAAGGCCATTGCGATGCTGGTTGAGGATGGCATCGCGCAGAAGCGCCGGGGTCTGGGCATGTTTATCGCTGAGGGCGCCGCCGAGCAACTCAAAATTCAGTTGCGTGTTCGATTTCTGTCGGAGGAGTGGCCGAGTATCCATCAACGGATCACGTTGTTGGGGTTATCGTTAACAGATTTATTAAAGGAGCCATCGTGAGCAACGCTATTTCAGTCCAGAGTTTGAGCAAACGATTTGGTGATCACCAAGCGTTAGATCAGGTCTCGTTTGAGGTGCCGAAAGGCGCTGTGGTCGGGCTGATCGGGCCCAATGGTGCGGGTAAAACAACTGCGCTGAAAGCGATATTGGGCTTGTCGGCCTTTGAGGGTGCGGTCGAGGTGCTGGGCCATTCACCGCGTTCTGCACCGCATAAAATGATGACCTCGGTTGGCTATATTTCAGATGTGGGAATCTTGCCGCGCTGGCTAAAAGTCAGTGATGCGTTGAAATTTACCCAGGCCATTCATCCGCAGTTTGACCTGGCAAAAGCGCGTGGCATCCTCGCTAAGACGGAGATCCCGCTAAAGCAGCGGGTGAAAGCGCTCTCTAAGGGCATGGTAACGCAACTGCACCTCGCGCTGGTGCTGGCGATGGATGTCCAGTTGCTCATACTGGATGAGCCGACCCTGGGGTTGGATATCGTTTATCGCAGCCAATTTTATCAACAGATATTGAATGAATTCTTAGGGGAAGACCGGACCCTACTCATCAGTACCCATCAGGTTGAGGAAATCGAGTCGTTATTAACCCACCTCATTTTTATTGATCAGGGCAAGGTTCGCTTAGATGCCGCGTTGGATGATGTCTATAGCCGATATCGAGCAGTTGAGGTCGTAAAGTCGCAGATTAGCGCAGCCCGAGGGTTGAAGCCTCTGTCCGAGCAGGCGCAGATCGAGGGGGCCTGCATGATTTTTGACGGGGTGAGCGCTGAAAGTCTTGCGGATCTCGGCACGACGCGACGCGTGGGCATCGCCGAGCTTTTTGTCGCCATGATGACGCGCGAAACTAAATTAACGGCGTCGATTTAAAACAAGGATTATCCGGTTGTGCGCGAATTCGCGCCAATCCGCTTTATAAAGAGGACTCAAAATGAATCAAGTTACAACGCTTATGGCCTTGTTCCAGCGCGAAAGTTGGGAACACCCCAATTTAATCTGGCGGATCCCGGTTGGTCTGATAATCCTGAATGTTGTCCTGGCGATCGCATCGGTGAGCTTTGGTTTACAATACTTTGGCACAGAAAATTTCAAATTCGAGTTCAACAGCCAGGACCTATCCTTTGATCAAGGCGGCCCAGGTCAAGCCGCGGCGACCTTCTTCATATTAAGCTACTTCTTGTTAAGTCAAATGGTTGCGATTGGGTACTTGTTATCTGCGTTGTACGAAGAGCGAAAAGACCGGAGTATCTTGTTTTGGAAGTCGCTACCGGTCTCGGATTTTCAGGTTGTTCTCAGCAAAGCACTGATGGGTTTGGTGGTGATTCCCGGTCTGTATTTGCTGGCCGCGATGCTGACTTTTTTGTTGGTCACCCTCGTTTTAAGTCTGGGTATGACATTCCTTTTGCCTGGCACAGCGCTCTTTGACGGGTTTTTAATGGCTGGATTGGCTGTCGGTGGCGAGTCGCTTAGGGTGTTTGCGTTGCAGATTATCTGGTGCGCGCCGGTTTTCTTATGGGTGCTGCTCGTGTCTGGGCTTGCGCGCGGACAGCCGCTCATCTGGGCAATGGGGATCCCATTACTGGTGTTGGTGGTTGAAAAGTCGCTTTTGTCAGAAGCGCGAGTCTTTGAATGGTTCTATGCCCATGCAACGCCGCTACCGTTTGCAGGCGCTTGGAACCCCATGACGGGCAGCGCGTCAATTGGCTTGGCGGATGGTTTCATGGCAGCCGGCATTGGGCTAATATTGTTTGTGTTAACAGTCTTTGGACGGAGGCGCTTTCATGAAATTTAAGCAATTTTTGGCTGCGTCCTTGCTGCTTGCAACCTTTAGTTCCTTGGCCTATCTCAATGCGCCGAGGTCATTGGAGCAGATTAACCGGATTACGGTGGCTTATGAGCAAGGTCAAATCTCTTTGAAAACCTTCCGCAAGATCCAGCGGTTTTTGCTGGATCAACAGCTGCGATAAGCGGTCTGCGATCAAAAAAGCGCTTGCTTAGGCTTAAGGCACCGTCTTGGTTGGCAAGCTGAGATGGATTCACGGCTTTCGTGAGAATAAAACCGATCAAATTTGCGCGGGGTGTGTACAATATCGCCTTTTCAAGTGGCGGATGTGCCCATGTTTAACGTGCTTACCCTGAATAATATCTCCGAGAAAGGCCTGATCAGGTTCGATAAGGAGGCCTTCAACGTCTCCGATGCACTGCCGCAGCCGGAGGCTATTTTACTCCGAAGTTTTAAATTGACGCCCGATCGTGCGACGGAAGGGTTGCTGGCCGTCGGCCGTGCGGGCGCGGGCGTGAATAATATTCCCGTTGATGTTTATACCGATCGCGGCATTGTGGTGTTTAACACGCCCGGCGCCAATGCGAATGCGGTTAAGGAGCTGGTTGTCGCTGGAATGCTGTTATCCCGTCGCGGCATCGTCCAAGGCATTGACTATGTTTCGGGCTTGTCTGAGGTTACTGATACGGCGGCTCTGAACACGCAGGTCGAAGCCAGCAAGAAGACGTTCAAGGGCTCAGAGCTCAAAGGCCGAACCTTAGGGGTGCTGGGGCTGGGGGCGATTGGCTCGATGGTGGCGGACATTGCGCTACAACTCGACATGAACGTTTTGGGTTTCGACCCGGCATTGTCGGTTGATTCGGCATGGCGTCTATCGAGCCGAGTGCAAAAGATGGACAGCATTGAGGCGTTGTTTGCGCGTTCTGACCTGGTAACGTTGCATGTGCCGGCCTTGCCTGAAACTGAAAAGATGGTCAACGCAACGCTCCTTGCCGCAATGAAGCCTGGCTCGGTATTGCTGAATTTCGCCCGCGGTGAGATTGTTGATACGGCAGCGATAAAAGCGTCGCTTACGAATGGCCAACTGGGGCAATACATTTCCGACTTCCCCGTACCAGAACTCGTCAATCTGCCAGGTGTTCTGGCAACGCCTCATTTGGGTGCCAGCACCGATGAAGCAGAAGATAATTGCGCGATCATGGCGGCCGATCAACTAATGGACTTCCTGACCAACGGCAATATCAAAAATTCGGTCAACTTCCCCAATTTGCATTTAGAGCGAAGCCAATTAGGGTGTCGGATTGCCTTGTCGAACCGGAACGTGCCTCGGATCTTGGGTCGTGTCTTGTCGGAATTAGCGGACAGGAACATTAATGTGATCGACATGATCAATAAGAGCCGTAACGAAATCGCGTATAACTTGATCGATATTGAAAGCGGGCCTTCAGAGGAGCTGCAAAAGGCACTATCGGCTATCGATGATGTCATCAATGTGCGGTTGCTGGCTTAAGCTATAAAGCCTCTGCTGCGTTTAAAAGCGGTCCAGTCGCGTCGAGTGGGCCAGATCCCTGGGCAGCGGGCTGGGCGCACCGCAGACGGCGCTCACAATGGCTTCTGCCGCGAGGGGCGCATGCGTTGCCCCATGTGAGCCAAGCCCCATCAGCGCGTAACACGCCGGGGCTGGCCCTGACGTTTGACCTATGGAATGATCCATCCTTGCCGTGTTAAGGGTGTGGGCCGGCAGCAGCCCGGCCCCGATAACCCGATCTGAAAATACCGTACGGATGCCGGCGTGCGGGGAGTCCAAGGTAAAGTCACGATGCTGAAGGGTCTGCGCAAGATCCGAGATTAGGCGATCGGTATCAAGCAACCGGGTTTGCGGATCACTGCCGTCGAGTTCGTAAGTACTGCCCACTAAGAAGTCTTGGCCGCCGAGGTACGTGATATTGATGTCCCCGGTTAAAAACTCCGGCAAAGTGTGCTTGGATCGAATGCGAATACTCTGACCCCGTACATTTCGTAGGGCCAGACTCGTTAGGGCATGCATGCCCGTGCCAGCCGCAAGGAGCGTGACGTCCGCCTGTGATAGGGCCTGACCGGCTGCATCATAGAGCCGCATTTGACCCTTGCTGGGTTTCAATTCGCAGACCTTTGCGCCTTGGAGGCCCGCCGGAGGGAGGCTCCGCCAAATGCCTGCTTGATGGTAAATTGCCTCATTCCCGATTTGCTCAAGATAGTTATCCGGAAAGAGTTGGCTGAGACGCTGCATTCTTTGGATCTTGGCAGGCGTGGCGCTGTGCCAGTGTAGCGGCCTGCACTGAACGCGTTCTTGGTTGTGCAAGGCAAAGTAACAGCCGGCAATTGAAAATTCCGACTGCCGATCGCGCTGAAGCGATAATTGTGGGTAAATATTTAAAGCCGGCTGGCTTGAGGCGCCCGGGTGATTCGGGTCGGCCAGAATGATCGGTTGAATGTCGAAGCGATTAAGACTACCAGCAAGGCTTTGCCCCGCAATACCCGCGCCGATAATTTGCACGGATGGCCGTTTCAGTCGTTGACCGCGCCAATCGCCTGGGGCCTGAGCAAACAAGAGTTCCCGTTTGCGCCCCCAGCCTTGCCGCTTCTCAATTCGAAATCCGCCGGCTCGTAAGCCTTGTTTCACGACGCCTGCGACGGAGTAGGTGCTGGCGGATGCACCCGGTTGCGCCAAACGTTGCATTCCCTCGAAGATAAATTGGTTAAAGAGTTCAGGGTTTTGGCTGGGTTTAAAACCATCAAGGTAGAAGACATCCACTTTGGCATCGAGTCTTGGGAGTGCCGTTTGAGCGTCTTCAAAAATCAGGGTTAACCGGACTTTATCTGTGAACCAAACCACGTGCCAAGCCGCAAGACCTACGGGATAGATCTCGAGTAGTCGCGTGCTTGCTTTGGTTTTGGTTAAAGCATGAACCCGTTTTAAAGCAGCCAAGGTGGGTGGTGAACGCTCAACGGCGATATAATGCAGTTGCGCGGTAGTGCTTGATTGCTCCCACAGCGCGACGGTCTGTAAGAAATTATGGCCGAAACCAAAGCCCAGCTCTAACAAAACGATCAGATCGGCTTGCTGAGCGCGGGCCGGCAGTTGATGCTGGCCTGGGAAGACCCATTGTTTTTCCTTGGTTGGGTCACCTTGCGACCAGTAACTGTCGTCAAACTCGACCGACGAAGGCGTGCCTTGCTGCCAGGTAATCTCGCTCACCTTGGTGCAATAAGGGTTATCGGGTTGCATCACTCAGCGCTGCTAAATGTCCTGGGTTCAGGATCCACTCACTCCAAGAACCAGGGTACAAAGCAGGTTCTGGGTAGCCCGCTTCAAGTAGTGCAAGGATCATTTGGGTTGCCGTGACGCCCGACCCGCAATAGCAAACTAAGGATAGTGCGTCGCCTAGACCCGCACTGGTAAATTGTTTGGACAAATCAGTGGCATTTTTAAATCGCCCGGTTTCTAGATTGTCCAAGAAGGGCAGGTTCATCGCCCCGGGAATATGGCCAGCAATCGGATCAATGGGTTCATGATCACCTCGAAAACGGGCTGGGTCGCGAACGTCGATCAACCGGGTATTTGGGTCGTTCCAGTCTGGCTGTCGAACGACCTGGGTCAGTGGTGGTTGCAGCACAAAGGGTGCTGGTTGCGGCGCGGGTAAGTCTTGGGTGGTAGGTTGATCCTGCGCCCGCCAGTCGTCATACCCTCCATTGAGAACCTGGACGCTTTCGTGACCCAGCCATCGCAGCAGCCACCAGATTCGCGCGGCAAACGCGCCATGATTTTGATCATATGCGACCACTTGTGTGCCACTTTGAATCCCGATTCGGCCGAGCTTATGGCTGAGCAGATCCCGGCTAGGAAGCGGATGTCGCCCGGTCTGATTGGGAATAACCGGGCCGCTGAGGTCATGATTCAAGTGCAGGTAATGTGCGCCGGGGATATGATCTTCAAGGTACTGTGTTAAGCCGAGCGTTGGCGCGGTAAGGTCGAAGCGGCAATCGATTACGACCAAGTCGTTGACCGTATCGAGGCTGTGTTTAAGGTCTTGGCAGCTGATTAAGTGAGACATTAGCCGCCGCCCTTTAGGACCTGAATGCCCTCGTCGGCGAGGATCGTTAAGATTTTTTCGCGCTGATCGCCTTGGATTAGAATCTCTGAGCCGTTGAGACTGCCGCCAACCCCGCAGGATTTTTTTAAACGCTGGCAAAGTTGTTTCAGCTCAGGTTGACTCAAAGTCAAACCGCGGATAACTGAGACGGGTTTCCCGCTACGGCCCTTGATTTCTCGGTGCACCCGAACCGCGCCATCAGTAACCAGGCGATTGGTTTGGTTTCGACAGACGCAGTCTGCTTTGGGTCGTTGGCAGTCAGGACACAGGCGACCTTGGTCGGTGGAGTAGACGGCCACGCTTAACCTTCGTGGTAGATGAAAAGTTCTAAAGCGCTATCTTGATCTCGAATTTTGCAGAGATTGACCAGTTCAAAGAGAAATTTCAGTAGATCCTCAGAGTCTAGTTCGAGTTCCTCTATGGCCGCGCAGGTTCGCCATTGTGCCATTAGCGTCTCAATGGCGTCATCTTCAAGGGTTGCGAGTTTTTCTGAGAAGCGAGGGTCCACACCCAACAGAAAAGGCCCTTCCTCTGCCAGCGCACGCACCAAGAACTCAAAGCTCGCAGCCTCGTCAAGGAGCAAGCCATGGATCAAGGCGTACAGGGGTAGTCGAGCTTCTCGGTGCAGTGGGCCAGCGCTTAAGCACAGGGCCACCGCATCGGGCGGATCATCTGGCGCTAACGCCTCAATGTCCTCAGGTAAGCCAAGCAGGAATACATCGGGCATGGTTTAAATTTTAAGCAATGGGGCTGACGTGATCAGCTTGTAAGCCCTTGTCGCCCTCGGTCACAACAAACGTGACGCGCTCGCCGTCAGTAAGACTGCGTCGACCTTGGCCTTTGATATTGCGGAAATGAACGAAGATGTCGTCACCCTGATCCCGCGTGATAAAACCGTAGCCTTTTTTGGTGTTAAACCACTTAACAGCACCTTCCTCGAAGTCTTCTTCAGAGAAGTCGTCATAATCATCATCATCGTCGTCGTCTTCGGAACTCTGACTGGCGCTAGACTGGGTTTGAGCAACCAACAAAACCGCTGTCAGAATGCCTAAAAACAAGATGGCAAGCCGCCCCCAGGCTGCAGGGTCCGTGGGTAGGCTAAAAGATTGGTGAGCAAGATAGCCGAGCGCCAAAGAAGTGAGCGCGGCCATAACCAGTGAGATCAGTAATTTGGTAAACATGGTGACCTTTAAGACATGAATTGAGGGCGTAGATCATACTGGTTCCGAGCGATACGTTAAAGGCCGTCTGCTCGATTAACTGCTTTAAGGTATCGTTCGATGGTTTTAGGCAATCCAAGCCAGAGAGCATCAGTAATCAATGCGTGACCGATAGAAACCTCTTTCAGCGCAGGAATCCCGGCAACAAACGAGGGTAAATTAATGAGGTTTAAGTCGTGACCGGCATTGACACCGATCCCTGCTTGGTCTGCTGCGCGAGCGGTTTCTTGGTAATCAGTCAGACCGTTGTGGGGTTGCTCTGGATTAAAGTGTTTGGCGTAAGGGCCGGTATACAGCTCAACGCGCTGTATGCCCAGTTTCTGGGCGAGTGGTATTTGAGATGGATCAGCATCCAGGAAAACGCTGGACCGGATGGTCCAAGCATGCAATTTTTCAAGAATAGGCGACAAAATATTGTGATTTTGATTAATGTTCCAGCCATGGTCGCTAGTTAGTTGCGCCGGATCATCCGGCACCAGGGTGCACTGATCAGGTTTAATGCTCTCGATCAGTTGCATAAATCCAGGATAACCATTGGGCTGTGGGCCTTCAAAGGGATTGCCCTCAATATTGAACTCAACGTCTGGGTAGTCTGCTAAAAAAGTATTTAGATCATAAACATCCGAGACACGAATGTGCCTCTGATCGGGCCTTGGGTGGACGGTTATGCCTCTTGCGCCGAAATCAATACAGGTTTTGGCAGCCTCGATGACGCTTGGAATTGCGGTGTCGCGCGAATTCCGCAACAACGCGACTTTATTCAGGTTAACGCTCAGCAGGGTCATCAGCCCCAGCCCCTAGAAAAACCGCGATGGTAGATGCGTCGGCTTGCCCAGAATCCGACGAGTACCCCGCTGAAGACAACGCCGCCCCCAATGAGGAACCAGCGCTGTTCCAAGTCCTGACTGAGGGCTGCCCGCTGGGCTTTTAAAGCCTCAATTTCAGCGGCCTGATCGCGCGCATGCTGTTGTTCTGTGTCGAGGGCGGCGGCGAGGTTGATCGCGTCAACCGATAAGGCGCTGATGCGGACGATATCATCACTGGCTACGCGCAATTGTTCCTGGCTTGCTGTGGCCTTCGCGACCGCATCTTCCCGAGCCGTATTGGCCTCGCTGAGTGCCGCTCTGGCCATATTTGCCTCTTGGGTCGCGGCCTCAAGACTAGCGCTTAGTGTTTCCAGTTGGGTGCGCGCAATGGGTTGGTTCACAAGATATTGATTGTGGATATAACCTTCTACCACGTTGCCATTGTCTTCCTCAAAACGAACCCAGCGGTAGCCATTGCTCGTCAACTCGCCAAGGCTCTCGAGCGGGGTGCCGCTTTTTAAGCCTTTTCGAATTTGTTCTGACGCGTCTAGGGGCTCGGCGCGAAGGGGCAGATATAGCGTGTCTCGAATGTAGAGTGTCTCTGCATGGCCGGTGGTGCTCATTATGAGGCAGATCAGACCAACTAATTGTTTCATGGTAAAACCTGCTTATAGGGCTGCACCTCAAGCGTTTCAAAGACGCCCGTCACAGTATAAGGATCGGCCTCGGCCCAGGCTTTAGCATCCTCTAAAGAGGCGAATTCCGCGATAATCACAGAGCCAAGAAATCCAGCCTCGCCGGGATTCTCACTGTCGATTGCGGGCATGGGGCCGCCGATGATGAGTCGACCTTCGTCCAACAGTGCCTGAACGCGATCAAGATGGGCTGGTCGCACCGATAAACGGTCTGCCAGGCTGTCTTGTCGATCTTTACCAATAATGATGTAAAGCATGGGGTTTACTCCGCGGCATCTTTTTTAGGATCGGTGAGCCCCCCGATTTGGTTGAGGTAGACTATCGTCATAATGACATAAGTAAAGGTTAAAAACGTTCCGCCAAACAGCTTATACTTCATCCAAAAATCTAGGCTAAATTGATAGGCGATTACAAGGTTTAAGCTACCCGCAATGAAAAACCCAAGGGCCCAACCGTAACCTAATCGAAACCAAGCCGGTTGGGGAAGCTGCAGCTGTTTGCCCAAGAAACTGCGCAAAAGGGATTTGCCAAACAAGAGTTGACTGCCCGCCAAGATGCCCGCCAGCACCCAATTGACGATGGTCGGTTTCCACAGAATAAACGTCTCATCTCGGAAGGCGAGCGTCAGGCCGCCCATGATCACAACGCTTGCGAGCAGGACCTTGGTCATCGTTTTCAACGTTTTTGTTAAAAAGTACTCAACGCCGGCCTGCAGACATACCGCCGCGATCAGCGCCTTGGTGCTGAAAAAAATATCGTTGGTCATTACCCAGCAGACGAAAAATACAATCGGCGTTGCAAATTCTAAGATTTTTGTCATGAGATCATTGAAGTTTGATTTGCCCGGATGATACCGCATTTCTGAAGTGTTGCCGAAAATTGTGTTTCTCAACCGTTCACGAGAGGTTAATAGTTGTGGTCCGATTCGCTTTATGTCAGATTGGAGCTATGAGCCAGTTCTTCAATATTCATTCAGAAAATCCGCAGAATCGTTTGGTTGTGCAGGTTGCAGACTGCTTAAAGCAGGGCGGCGTGGTAGTTTATCCAACTGATGCTTGCTATGCCATTGGGTGTAGTCTCGACAACAAGCGCGGGATGGATCGGGTTCGGCGCATACGTCAGTTAAAGGAAGACCACGAGTTTACGTTGCTCTGCCGAGATTTGTCAGATTTGGGTTTGTATGCCCGGGTCCCCAACCCCGTCTATCGAGCGTTAAAGCAAGGTACCCCAGGGCCGTACACGTTCATCCTGGAGGCCAGTAAACTGGTCCCAAAACGTTTGGTGCAGCCGAAGCGTAAAACCATCGGTCTCCGTGTGCCGGATCACCAAATTATCCGTGCGATTTTAGAGGCTTTCGGGGCCCCTCTGGTGAGCACGACGTTGTCTATGCCTGGCGATGAATATCCGCTAAATGACCCGTTTGATATCAAAACGGTCTTGGAGCAAGAGGTTGAGATCATTGTTGATGGCGGATATGGCGGTTTAGATCCCACAACAGTCGTGGATTTTACCGGCGCAACGCCGGAGATATTGCGTCGGGGTTGCGGCGACCCAACACTATTTGGCTTCTAAGCTGAGACTTTACAAAGCTTGCCGGTTATAATCTGCAAAAGGTTTGGAAGGGGCGTTGGTGTTATTTGTTGTCAGCTTGTCCATCCTTACACCACCAATTTGCGATCAACGGGATAAATAGGTAACTGCTTGAGTCTTAACGAATCTCAATCGAGAGTATTGTCTGGTATGCGCCCAACGGGCCGATTGCATCTTGGTCACTACCATGGTGTCTTAAAAAACTGGGTAAAGCTGCAGCTTGAGTACGAAAGTTTCTTCTTCGTGGCAGATTGGCATGCTCTGACCAGTCACTATGAAGAAACGCGCCTGATCGAAGAGAACACTTGGCAAATGGTGATCGATTGGCTTGCGGCGGGCGTCAATCCCAGCTCAACAACGTTGTTTATCCAATCCAAAGTACCCGAGCATGCTGAGTTGCATTTGCTGTTGTCGATGATCACGCCGCTCAGTTGGGTTGAGCGGGTCCCAACCTTTAAAGATCAGGTAAGCAAGCAGCGCGATCGTGACCTGTCAACGTACGGTTTTTTGGGATATCCAGTGCTGCAAAGCGCGGACATCTTGATTTACCGCGCTGGGCAAGTGCCGGTTGGTGCGGATCAGGTGCCGCATGTTGAAATGACTCGAGAACTGGCCCGCCGATTTAATCACCTGTTTGGCCGAGATGAAGGGTTTGAAAAGGCTGCCGAAGAAGCGATAAAAAAATTAGGCCGAAAGAATGGCAAGCTCTATCGTGAGCTGCGCCGCAGTTATGTCGAGCAGGGCAGCGAGGAATCGCTCAGCCGCGCGCAATCATTGGTCGCTAGTCAGGGCAATTTGTCCCTGGGTGACAGGGATCGATTGCTTGGGTACGCTGAGGGGTCAGGAAAGATTATTTTGCCAGAGCCGAAAGCGCTGCTGACGGAAAACCCAGTGATGCCCGGCCTCGATGGGCAGAAGATGTCTAAAAGCTATAACAATACGATCTCTTTGCGGGAAGATCCCGACTCCGTCACCAAGAAGGTCAGGACCATGACCACAGACCCGGCGCGGGTCAAGCGGACCGATCCCGGAGACCCCAAGAAGTGTCCCGTATTTGATTTGCATAAAATTTACTCGAACCCGGCAACTCAAGCCTGGATCACAGAAGGTTGTGTGTCGGCTGGCATTGGGTGTTTAGATTGCAAAAGCCCTTTAATCGATGCGATTTTGCAAGAGCAGCAACCCATGCGGGAGCGGGCGCTGCAATTTGAGGAAAGCCCTGATTTGGTTCGAAGTATTATTGCCGAAGGGTGTGAGAAGGCGCGGACCCAGGCCAGGGAGACTCTCGAAGAAGTTCGGGCCGCGATGGGCTTGGACTATAGGTCACTCTGATGGATGCTTCGGATTTGGCCGTTGACGATTCCTCAGTATCGCCCTCGCTACCGGTCTTGCGCAAACAAAGTGAGTTGGCGCTGGTCGCGGGTGTGCCCTATACGGCTTTGCCAGATGATCTATACATTCCACCTGACGCCCTTGAAGTCTTCCTCGAGGCATTCGAAGGTCCGCTTGATCTTTTGTTGTATCTGATAAAGCGACAAAATCTGGATATTTTAGATATTCGCGTCGCGGACATCACGCAACAATACATGCAATACATTGAATTGATGACGGAGCTGCAGTTTGAGCTAGCGGCGGAATATTTGGTGATGGCCGCAATGCTCGCTGAAATTAAATCCCGGATGCTTTTGCCTCGACAGGCAGTCGGCGAAGCAGAAGAGGATGACCCCAGGGCTGAGCTGATTCGACGGTTGCAAGAGTACGAGCAGTTTAAAACGGCGGCACTTAATCTCGACGAATTACCAAGGTCTAACCGAGATTTTTGGGTCGCTAGCGCGGATGCACCTGTGTCGACTCGGCCGAAACCGTTGCCGGACGTTGAGCTTCAGGAATTGCTGGTCGCACTGGGGGGTGTTTTGCGTCGAACGGATCAGAATGCTAGCCATCAGATCAGTCTTGAGCCTTTGTCGACGCGAGCGCGCATGTCACATATCCTGGGTCGGATTCAATCGCGCGGGGATCAGTACGAACCTTTTATTGATTTATTCAGTATTGAAGAAGGTCGAGCGGGCGTCGTCGTTACCTTTATTGCGATGCTGGAGTTGATCAAAGAATCCTTGATCGAGTTGGTTCAGACCGAACCGTTTGCACCCATTCACATCCGGCTTCGGATGGCGACGGTCGAGGATGTTAAGGCAGAGCAAACTTTATGACTTCGGAAAAGAAATTAAAGCAAATTATTGAGGGCGCGATCATGGCCTCTGAAAGTCCCTTATCCCTCGATAATTTGATGTCATTGTTCGAAATGGACCCGCCTACCCGAGATGAGGTCCGTGGGGTCTTAGAAGAGATTGAAGTCGATTGTGATGGTCGCGGCTTTGAGCTGAAGAAGCTTGCCAGTGGTTATCGATTTCAAGTTCGCCGAGAGTATGGCGAATGGGTGAGTCGCCTTTGGGAGGAGCGTCCCCAGCGCTACACCCGTGCTTTGCTTGAAACGCTTGCGTTGATTGCCTACAAGCAGCCGATAACGCGTGGTGATATTGAAGAAGTTCGAGGCGTTGCGGTTTCAACGAATATTATTCGAAGCCTGCTTGAGCGGGAATGGATTCGAATTGTGGGCCATCGCGATGTGCCCGGCCGGCCTGCAATGTACGCAACAACCAAAATTTTTCTGGATTATTTCAATTTGGCTAATCTGGACGAGTTGCCGACCTTGTCTGAAATTCGAGACCTAGATGAGATGACGAGCAGTCTGGACTTGGATGAGCCTTTGATTGAAATGAAAACCATCTTGCTCAGTGATGAGGATATTGAGGCGGAGGATTTTGAAGATACGGACCTCGATGAAGTTGCAACGACAGTGGACACCATTCGAGAAAATATTCGTCGCGCGATGGCACCGCAGGTTCTGGACGACGATGATTACGATTCAGATGACAATGATGCTGGTGATGAACCAGCCAGCGAAGACGAAGCGGGTGTTGCAAAGGATGCCCCGGTGATCGACGATCGTTCCGCTGACGGCGATGACCATGACGATCTTGATAACTTAGCCAATGCTGGGTCGTTGGACGCGACAGAAAGCGGTCGGCAGTCTTCATTTGAGGCTTCGGAAACGGAATCCACGTTGGAGGGGGATACGAACGCAGATATCCTGAAAGCGGCCTTTTCGGAGGAAGCTGATGACGATAATAAGCCCCATTAAGACGATCACACAGGTGCTGCCGAGATGACTGAAAAGCTACAAAAAGTTTTGGCAACCGTGGGCTTTGGCAGTCGCCGAACAATGGAGGGTTGGATCGAGTCGGGCCGGATAATGGTGAACGGTCAGGTCGCAACCATCGGCGATCGCGTGGGAATCGAAGATAAGATCGTTGTCGATGGTAAGGCGATTATGCAAGTTTCGCAGAAGCATCGGCATTTGCTCTACAACAAGCCGACGGGCCAAATCTGCACTCGTGATGACCCGGAAGGGCGTCCGACGGTTTTCAATCGGCTACCAAAGCTGAATAACCAGCGCTGGATTTCTGTGGGCCGACTCGACTTTAATACCAGTGGCCTCCTGTTGTTAACCACTGACGGTGAGTTGGCCAATCGCCTGATGCACCCTCGTAGCAATATTGATCGTGAGTATGCGGCTAGGGTCTTAGGTGATGTGAGCGATGAGCAGGTGCAGGCCTTGACCGATGGCGTTTTGTTGGAAGACGGCGTGGCGAAGTTCTCTGATGTCCGAAAGGGTCGTGATGAGTCCGGGGCAAATCAATGGTATTACGTAGCTTTGACCGAAGGGCGCAACCGAGAAGTTCGGCGGTTATTCGAATCCCAAGGGCTGACGGTAAGTCGACTCAAGCGGGTGCGTTTTGGCAGTTTCTTTATACCTGCCGCGGTAAAGTCGGGTCGCTACATTGAGATCCTTGGTAAAGACGAGCAGGATCTGTATGTGCTGGGCGGGCTAACGCCTCCGCCAATGATACAACCGCGCAAAGGTCGGTTTAATCGTTAGTGCGGCGCTCGAGCGGTTGATGATGGCCGTCACTTTGAAAACGATGGCCTCGCGGCGCATCCGACGTAGGGCTTAGCAGGTAGGCGTAAAGTGCAACGAGATCCTCCGGCGGTTTGACGGTCTCTGGATCTTCAGAAGGAAAAGCCGCTTGGCGCATTTTCGTTCGGGTGGCGCCAGGGTTTACCACGCTTACACGAATATCCGAAGTGTTTTCGAGTTCTTCACTAAGCAAGGTCGCTACACCTTCTAGGGCGTATTTTGAGGCCGCATAGGCGCCCCAATAGGCTCTGGGCGAGTAACCAACACTCGAACTCGTAAAAACCAGTGCGCTACCGCCTGATTGCTGGAGCAGGGGCATTAGGGCTTGGGTCATCGCAACGGGGGCGTCGAAGTTCGTGCGGAATACCTGAGCCCAAGTGGCCATTTTGTAATGCGCAAACGGGACGCGGTCACCCAGAATCGCGGCATTATGAATAAGGCCGTGCAAGGCGCCATAGCGTTCGCTAATAACCTGCTTGAGGGTGTTAAGCCGTTCGTGGTCTTCTTGGCTGAGATCGAATGGTACTATCCCGGGTTCGGGATAGTGGCTTGCTTTGATTTCATCAAACAGCGTTTCAAGCGCTGCAATGTCGCGGCCCAACAGTAGTGTCGTCGCGCCAAGCTGCGCCAGTCCCAGCGCCAAGCTTCGCCCAATGCCGGAAGTGGCGCCGGTAATCAGAATGACGCGGCCAGAAAAGCTATTGGGCTCAGTGTTAAAGCGCATTCGGTTCAGAACGTGCGTGCATCACGTAGTTAACATCCGTGTCCGCGCCCAAAGCGTAATGGTGGGTGATCGGGTTATAGGTCATGCCCTTGAGGTCTCGCAGATCAAACTGGTGGGCTCGAAGGCTGCTGGCGAGCTCTGAGGGCCGGATGAACTTTTGGTAGTCGTGGGTGCCTCTTGGTAATAGCTGCAGGAGATATTCGGCGCCGATGATCGCAAACAAATAAGACTTTGGATTGCGATTAATAGTTGATAGAAATAGATCGCCCCCAGGTTTTAAAAGCTTCGCGCAGGCGTTGATGATGGATCCAGGGTCGGGTACGTGCTCCAACATTTCAAGGCAGGTCACAACGTCAAAGGTGCCAGCGTGCTGCTCAGCATATTCTTCTGCGGTGCTCTGAAGATACTCGATTTCAAGATTGGACTCGTGTTGGTGGAGCTTGGCAACCTGTAGCGGCAAAGTCCCCATATCGATGCCCGTGACAGAGGCCTCGGCCTTTGCTAAAGCCTCTGTCAATAATCCACCGCCGCAGCCGATGTCGAGCACGCGCTTGCCAGCGAGTTCGGCGCGTTCAGAGATGTAGCTCATGCGAAGTGGGTTGATGGCATGCAACGGTTTGAATTCGCTAAGAGGGTCCCACCAGCGGCGCGCCATGTCCTCGAACTTCTGGATTTCGATTGGATCAACGTTCTCTGAGGTGGTCATGACATCCCTTGGATTTTGGCCTGCCAGTGCGCAACCTCAACAGTGAGCGCGGTGACATCTGACGAGTTGTGTTGTCGTTCTGCATACAACAACCGGCCTGCAACCCATGTATGCGTGACATCTTGTCCGGTTGCGGTATAGGCCAATTGAGAAATCGGATGATACACCGGCTGATGTCGAATGTCGCTCAGATCGACGGCAATCATATCGGCTGCTTTCCCAGGCTCTAGGCTGCCAATCAGGTCTGCTAAGCCCAAAAATTTGGCTCCACCGATGGTTGCCATTTCGAGCGCGCTGAAGGCGCCCAAGGCGGTTGGGTCGCCGCTGGTGACCTTGGCGAGCATTGCGGCAGCACGGAGCTCTTGAAACATATCTAGATCGTTATTGCTGGCCGCGCCATCAGTGCCGAGCCCGACGATGATGCCGCCTTTGATTAGGGTGTGAGTCGGACAGATCCCGCTGGCGAGTTTTAGGTTGGATTCCGGGCAGTGGGCAATTCGAACCTTTGCAGCAGCCAGCTGGTTGATCTCGACCTCGGTGAGGTCCGTCATGTGCACAGCTTGGAGGCGTGAATTGATCATTCCTAATGCCTTTAGCCTTGCTATGGGACGGTTTCCGTTTTCCGTTTGGTGTAGGGTGATCTCCTCTTTAGATTCATGCAAGTGGAGATGAACCATTAGATCGAGGTCGTTGCTATATCGAAGGATCTGCTCGAAGCCAGCATCTGTGACTGTGTAGGGGGCGTGTGGTGCGAAACCGGTAGTTAAGTTCGGTCGTCCGGCAGCCCATTCAAAAAAATTGAGGCTTTTATCGAGGTAGGTTCGTTCGGAATCTGCCCAGGCACTTGGTAAATTCAAGATCGGGGTTGTGATCTGACTGCGTAAACCGACCTTTGCGAAACCTCTGACCGTTGATTCAGGGAAAAAATAACTGTCAGCGGTGCAGGTTGTACCTGACTGGACCATTTCGGTTGCCGCAAGCCAGGCCCCAGCTTCGACGAATTCGGGGCTCACCACCTTGGCTTCGACTGGCCAAATATAGTCATTGAGCCAGGTCATGAGCTTGTAGTCATCGGCATAGCCGCGTAACAAGGACATGGCGGCGTGACCATGACAGTTAACGAGCCCTGGCATGAGCACCTTGCCAGGCAGCGGCAGGCAGGTGGCCCGCGGATAGCGTTGGCTGGCAGTTTCACGGGGTAGAATATCAATGATTTGGTCACTTTGGTGGATCAGATCATGATGCGTCAGAAGTGTCGCGCTCGGGCGGATAGGCAGCAGCCACTGAGGTTGCAGGCGCTCAAGATTGGCCATGCTGTCGGATCCTTTTCCACGCCTTGTGATTGCTTTTAGTTTACCGTCAATAGCGTCAATTAAAAACTATTAAATACAATAACTTGCATCGTATCCCCGGGTCTGCGTTGGGTAGGTTTTTAGGGCGTATCGTGCTAGTATTTAAGCTAGAGTCGTTCTCAGCGGAAGGGCTTTTTTTAGGGGGATAATATGGGCGGTAGTTTTTGTGATTGGTTGATTGATTAGTCTCAAACCGAAATAATTAAAATGAGTTTCGGTCGGTTTATGAAGGCAGTGTAAACCTTGAAAGCCTTACCCAAAAACCGTTGCTAGAAGCTTGGCGCTAAAGCGCCGTTCTTAAACAGCGGATCTTAAACAGCGGAAAAAAACATCGCTAAAAAATGAGCCCAAAAGGCGTTTCGTAATGCTTGTGAAGGGGTTGGTCATGTCGAGAGGCGGTATCTACTTAGAAGGTATGAGTAATACAGCGTATTTTTGAACGGCACAAGAAATCAAAGCAACACGTGACAAGCAACGCGTGACAAGGTGAAGACGCAAAGCGGTCAGTAATGCCGCTAAAAAAAACAACATCGCCTGACGGGTGTGGCGCTTGAGCGATGCGCCAAAAAAGGAAGGTGTGCTGGAGTTCGGCGCGCTTGTAAAAAAGGTCGAAGGTCGTCTCCAAAGCAGGCTTTCGGAACAATGTTAAAAAGAAGATAGCGTAACCATGACCGATTTCGAACACGACGACATCCGAACCATCAACATTGAAGATGAAATGCGGCAATCCTATGTGGATTACGCGATGAGTGTCATCGTTGGGCGCGCCTTGCCAGATGTGCGGGATGGCTTAAAACCAGTCCATCGCCGCGTGTTGTTCGCGATGAGTGAACAAAATAATGCCTACAACCGGCCCTATATGAAATCGGCCCGGATAGTCGGGGACGTGATTGGTAAGTATCACCCGCATGGTGACACGGCATCGTACTATACGATTGTTCGGATGGCCCAGAACTGGCAATTGCGTTACCCCCTGGTAGATGGGCAAGGCAATTTCGGGTCGCTCGATGGTGATATGGCCGCAGCGATGCGCTACACCGAAGTGCGGATGGCGAAAATCGCTCACGAGTTAATGGCCGATCTAGATAAGGAAACCGTTAATTTTGTCGAGAATTACGACGGCACCTTGCAGATGCCAGAAGTGCTGCCCGCGCGATTCCCCAATTTGCTGGTCAACGGCTCAAGTGGTATTGCGGTTGGCTTTGCCACAAATATCCCGCCCCATAATTTGGTTGAAGTCATTAATGGTACGATCGCCTTGATCGATGATTCAAACTTGGAAGTCGATGGTTTGATGGAGCACATCCTGGGTCCAGATTTCCCAACCGCTGCAATTATTAATGGCCGAGCTGGTATTGTTCAGGCTTATCGAACCGGCCATGGCCGAGTACAAATGCGGGCTCGATGCGAAATCATCCTTGATGAAAAAACGGGTAAATCGACCATAATCGTGCACGAAATCCCGTATCAGGTTAATCGTTCGAAATTAATTGAAAAAATTGCGGAGCTTCATAAAGAGAAAAAAGTTGAAGGCATCACAGACCTTCGGGACGAGTCGGCAAAAGAAACACGTTTGGTGATCGAGCTCAGGCGAGATGTTGTGCCGGAGGTCGTTCTGAATAATCTTTACGCTCAGACACAACTGCAAAGTGTCTTTGGCATCAATTTAGTAGCTTTGGTGGATAACCAGCCCAGAGTGCTGAATCTCAAGCAAGTGTTAGAGTATTTTATTGTTCATCGCCGAGAAGTTGTCACGCGACGGACCGTGTATTTACTGCGTCGCGCCCGGGCCCGAGGCCATGTGCTGGAAGGCCTTGCGGTGGCGCTCTCTAATATCGACCCGATGATCGAGTCGATTAAAACTAGTGCGGACGCGCAAGAAGCTCGAGAGAAATTGCTGGCCAGGTCTTGGGGTTCCGAGACGGTTACTCAGATGCTCGAGCGTGCAGGTCCGGATGCGGCCAAGCCTGATAACTTAGAGCAGCAATATGGTTTAAAAGAAGATGGGCTGTACTTTTTGTCACCAGAGCAGGCCCAGGCTATCTTGGAGATGCGGCTGAATCGTTTGACGGGTCTCGAGCAAGAAAAATTGCTCGAAGAGTATCGGGAAATTATCGACAACATCGCCGATTTGATGGAGATCCTAACGCTGCCCGAGCGCTTGATGGGGTTGATCAAGGACGAGCTGATTCAAATCAGAGATGAATATGGCGACGAGCGTCGGTCTGAGATTGTCGAATCCCAAGAAGATCTCACAATGGAGGATTTGATCACGCCACAAGAGATGGTCGTGACCTTGTCAAACGGCGGCTATGCTAAGACCCAACCGTTGTCTGACTATCAAGCGCAACGACGCGGTGGACGCGGTCGTTCGGCCAGTGCGGTTAAAGAAGAAGACTTTATTGAGAAGTTGTTGGTGACTAACAGTCACGACACGCTGCTGTGTTTTAGTGATCGCGGGAAAGTATATTGGCTCCGAACGTTCCAGATCCCAATTGCCAGTCGCGCGGCTAGGGGGCGTCCAGTCATCAATATTTTACCGCTCGGCGAGGGTGAGCGCATTACCGCGATGTTACCCATTGAGGGCTATGGGGAGGATCAGTTTATTTTCATGGCAACGGCTAATGGAACGGTTAAGAAAACGCCGCTAATGGACTTTGCAAGACCCAGAAGCTCCGGTTTGATTGCGATTGAACTTGAGGATGACAATACCTTAATCGGAGCCTCGGTAACGGATGGGACATCAGATGTGATGTTGTTTAGCTCTGGTGGCCGGGCCATTCGGTTTAAAGAACAAGATGTTCGGGCGATGGGCCGAAGTGCTCGTGGGGTTCGCGGGATCAAACTTCGAGCGAGCGAGGCTGTGATATCCCTAATTATTCCTAATGCTGAGGGCACGTTGTTACTGGCCAGTGAAAAAGGGTACGGCAAGCGAACTCCGATTGAAGAGTTTTCGGTCATTGGCCGTGGCGGCCAAGGCGTGATTTCGATGAAGCTGTCAGAGCGTAATGGGAGTTTGGTTGGCGTTGCACAAGTCGGCTCGGGCTTTGAAGTCCTGCTAATCAGCGATCAGGGTACGATGGTGCGTACCCGGGTCGATGAGGTTTCAACGCTCGGCCGTAATACGCAAGGCGTGCGTTTGATTAACCTGAGCGAGGGTGAGTCGCTCGTGGGTCTAGCCTCTTTTGATGAGCCCGAGTTAGATGAGCTCAAGGATGATGGCGAAGAAGGCGCCGAAGATGCCTCGGCGGTTGCTTCCGATGCACTGGAATTAACTGCAGCGCCTGACACCGCGTCGCAATCCGCGCCCGATGTGCAGGAGGGGCCTGATAGTGACTGATGCAATCGATCAAGTGCAGGCGCTTCAGGCGCTCAGACTTGAAATTGATGGATTGGATCAAGAACTGCTTACGCTGCTTAATCGCCGTGCCGAATGTGCGCTCGAGGTGGCGGCTGTGAAAGAGCAGTCTGCCGATAATGAACCGGCGATCTTTTATCGGCCCGAACGTGAGGCTCAGGTCTTGCGCAGCTTAGTAGATAAGAACTTAGGGCCGCTGAGTCACGAAAAGGTTGCGCTGATTTTTCGTCAGGTCATGTCAGCGTGCCTCGCGCTGGAAGAACCGATGCAGGTTGCTTTTCTCGGCCCTGAAGGCACTTTTACCCAACAGGCAACGCTCAAACATTTTGGTGACGCGGTAATCGGCCGGCCGTTTGTCACCGTCGATGAGGTGTTTCGAGAAGTGGCCGCCGAAAATTGTCATTATGGCGTGGTGCCGGTTGAAAACTCAACCGAAGGGGTGGTCAACCATACGCTCGATAATTTTTTAATGTCTTCGCTTCGCATTTGCGGTGAGTGTGAGTTGAAAGTGCACCATCATTTCATGGCGGTAACGATTGATGAGCCAATTGAAAGAATCTATGCGCATCAGCAAACGTTCGGCCAATGTCGTCGTTGGCTGGATGTGCATTATCCTGATGCTGTTCGAATTGACGCGTCGAGTAACGCCCAGGCCGCCAAACTTGCATTGAGTGACCCGGGCGCTGGCGCCATCGCGTCTGAAGTGGCTGCAGATCTTTACGGGCTGAGCATATTGTCTCGAAAGATAGAAGATTTGTCAGACAATACCACCCGGTTTTTGGTCGTTGGCCGAGAGCCGGTCGGACCAAGTGGCGCTGATAAAACCTCAATTATGGTGTCAATGCAAAACCGACCAGGGGCACTGTTTTCGCTGCTTGAGCCGTTTCATCGCCACGGTATTTCTTTAACCGCCATCGAAACTCGGCCGTCTAAGCAAGGGATGTGGTCGTACGTGTTTTTTATCGACTTTGACGGGCACAGTACGGATCTCAGCATTCGGGCTATGCTGGATGAGGTTGCCAGGGATGCGTTGGAAGTGAAATTACTGGGGAGCTACCCCCGCGCTTTAAGGCTATAGCTATGGATTTTTTTAAGTCAGCCAATACCGGGGTACTGAACCTAGCCCCGTATCAACCCGGCAAGCCGGTTGAAGAGCTGGAGCGAGAGTTGGGTCTGACCCAGATTGTAAAACTGGCCAGTAATGAAAATCCGCTGGGCCCAACGCCGCAGTTGCAAGTCCATTTAGGCAAGATGCTTAAGGATTGTGCGCGCTACCCTGATGGAAGTGCTTTTCAGCTGAAGCAGAAACTGTCTGAGCAATTGGGCGTTGCAACTGACTGCCTTACCGTCGGCAACGGCTCAAACGATGTTCTAGAATTGTTGGCGCGAGTGTTTTTAAAGCCGGGACACAACACCGTTGTGTCCCAACACGCTTTTGTCGTTTATGGGTTGGTCACGCTTAGCTTAGGGGCAACCTTGAAAGAAGTCCCTTGTGTGGATTATCAGCAGGATTTAGACGCAACCCTTGCAATGATTGATGATCAGACGCGGATCGTTTTTATTGCGAACCCTAATAATCCGACAGGGACCTGGGTTCGTCGAGACGCGCTAGAGAGTTTCTTAAAGGCCGTGCCGTCAACAACGCTCGTGGTGTTAGATGAGGCGTATGTGGAATATGTCGATGATCCGGAGTACCCCAATGGTTTGGCGTTGCTTGATCACTATTCTAATCTGGTTGTCACGCGGACTTTTTCCAAAGCTTATGGTCTAGCAGCGCTAAGGCTTGGGTATGCGGTCAGTCATCCGGATGTGGCCGATCTTATGAATCGAATTCGGCAACCCTTTAATGTGAATAGCATGGCCCTCGCCGCCGGTCTAATCGCATTAGATGACTCGGGCCATGTGGCCCGGGGTGTGGGGGTCAACCGGCAAGGCCTACAGGATCTCAACGCGGGGCTTGCAGATCTGTCCCTCTCGGTTATTCCGTCGGTCGGTAATTTTGTGTGTTTTGATCTAGGGCAGGACGCGTTGCCAATCTATCAAGCTTTATTGATGCAAGGCGTTATTGTTAGGCCTATTGGCGTGTACGGCTTGCCGCAGCATTTGCGTGTTTCAATTGGAACGCCTGAGGAGAATCGCATTTTTCTCGAGGCATTAGGTAGGGTTTTGATCCCGTAATGAAATGCCTTGGACTTATTGGCCTTGGGATGATCGGTGGATCGATCGCCTCCGGCCTCAAACGCGCCTTACCCCAAACGCGCATTGCGGCCCTAGATGTCTCTGAAGATGCTTTGAGATATGGACTAAACGAAGGCCTGATCGATGACATCGCGCCAACGATCGATAACCTGATGCGGATGTCGGACGTGATTTGCCTGTGCGTGCCGATAAAACAGTTGCCCACCTTAATGCCGGCGCTGAGGGCTTTTTCTGGCGTGGTTACAGATGTCGGTAGTGTTAAAGGCCCCATCGTTCGGCTGGCTGAAGGGTTATGGGGGCAGCTGCCGACCAATTGGGTGCCAGCACACCCCATCGCAGGCTCGGAGCAACACTCAGTCCGGGCCGCTCGGGATGATTTGTTTGAATCGCATAAAGTGATTTTAACACCCGGAGATGATGCTCTGGAAAGCGCCGTTGAGCTTGTCAGCAATCTTTGGCAGGCCTTGGGTGCAGAAGTCGTTGTGATGAGTGTTGCGCATCATGATGATATTTTGGCCCAAACTAGTCACCTGCCGCACCTGCTTGCCTATACCTTGGTTGACGTGCTGGCGGGATTTGGGGACGAGCGTGAAGTGTTTGAGTATGCGGCCGGTGGGTTTCGAGATTTTTCTCGCATTGCGGCCAGTGATCCGGTGATGTGGCACGATATATTTTTAACCAATAAAGGCCCGTTATTAGATCGTCTTCGAACCGTTATAGAAGCCCTTGAGGTCACCGCGACGCTCATTGAAGAAGAAGCCTCTGATTCGTTACTCGAGCGCTTATCAAGAGCGAAGAGTGCGCGAGACTACTTTGCCGACTTGCAGGTTCAATCGATTAAAAAGGAATCATGAAAAGGGCTTTGTTTTCAGGCTCGCAACGTGGGCGTTAAAATAGAGGGCAGGTATTAAAATGGCCTCGGATATAGCTACCTGTAAATAACGGTAAAAGGTAAAAAAGTAAAAGGGCAAAAAGCTGAAGAAGGAAGAAGGAAGTAGGAAGTAGGAAGTAGGAAGTAGGAAGTAGGAAGTAGGACGTGAGACGCTCAAGTAAAAGGCATCGCTAAAAGAGCGTCGGTTGCTTACATGAGCTTGAGCGCGAAATTCGCAATTGCATGATCAAGAAGTCGAGATGGACTGCTCAGCCTGGTAAAACATCGACAAACGATTTTGAGTTATTCATATCGCGCTTTTTTTAAAACACCGTTTATTGATCGGGTTTGGATCTTTGGAAAATCGTTGTTGGCCGTCGTTAGACGAAGCTGGATTCCAGAGTACGAAAGTAGCACTTAAAATAAGGGACGGGAATGACAGAGGCGGTTGTTATCGCAATCGATGGTCCGAGCGGTGCTGGGAAGGGGGCCGTTACCCAGCATTTAGCGCAACGGACCGGGTTTCATGTGCTCGATAGTGGCGCGCTGTATCGACTGACCGGGTTTGCGGCAAGGCTTGATGGTCTTGAATTGTCTGATGCGTTAGGGGTTGCCGCCGTTGCGCGCGCGCTGGATGTGCATTTCATCCCGACCGAATCTGGCAACGAGCCGTTCGAGGTTATGTTGCGGGGTGCTGCGGTAACCGATTCAATTCGGACGGATCAGGCGGGTGTTGATGCCTCGACCGTCGCAGCGCTGCCAATGGTCCGTGCGGCCCTTGGAGACCGTCAGCAAGCGTTTCGACGAGCACCGGGCCTAATAGCAGATGGTCGTGATATGGGAACCGTGGTTTTTAAAGATGCATTGGTGAAAATTTTCTTGACCGCCAGCGCTGAAATACGGGCTGAGCGGCGCTATAACCAGTTGAAAAATAAGGGTATGAATGTTAGCCTGGCCAACCTTCTGGAAAGTATTCAGGTGCGAGATGAGCGAGATTCGAATCGAGCGGTCGCGCCCCTGAAGCCTGCAGAGGACGCTGTTGTGATTGATAGCTCGGGAATGCCATTGGAGGCGGTCCATGATGCAATCTGGGCGGTTGTAAGTAAGGTAGCAAATTAAGGAAGTAAATATAGTCATTTAATCTGTGCCAACAAGTAACGCTGACTAGATGATTAATAAATGGACGGGCCTAAGTTGGAAGGTGCGAGGGGGTTAACCCCAAGGAAAAATACATGAGCGAGAGTTTTGCAGAACTATTTGAAGAAAGTTTAAAGACCGTTGAGTTAAAATCTGGATCAATTATTACGGGTGTTGTGGTTGACATTGACTCAGAGTGGGTAACTGTTCACGCAGGATTAAAATCCGAAGGGATCATCCAAAGATCCGAGTTTTTGAACGAAAAAGGCGAGTTAGAAATTGAAATTGGCGCGGCCGTTCGAGTGGCGATGGAGTCAGTGGATGATGGCTTTGGTGAAACCAAACTGTCTAGAGAAAAAGCCAAGCGCAATGAGTCTTGGGAAGTATTAGAGAAGGTCTACGAAGATCAAGAAGTGATTGAAGGGTATATCAGTGGTCGCGTCAAAGGTGGCTTCACGGTTGAAATCCGCGACATTCGGGCCTTCCTTCCGGGTTCTTTGGTAGATGTACGTCCGCTTCGTGATAACGAAACGCTTGAAGGTCAGACGCTTGAGTTCAAAGTTATCAAGCTTGACCAAAAGCGTAATAACGTAGTTGTTTCACGCCGCGCGGTACTTGAAGCAGAAAATAGCGTTGAACGAGATGAGTTGCTTAAGAACTTGCAAGAGGGTCATGAGCTTAAGGGTATCGTTAAGAACCTCACAGATTACGGCGCTTTCGTGGACCTCGGTGGTATCGATGGTTTGCTACACATTACCGACATGTCTTGGAAGCGCATCAAGCATCCGAGCGAAATTGTGGCCGTCGGCGATGAAATTGACGTCAAAGTGCTCAAGTTTGACCGCGAACGTAATCGCGTTTCCTTGGGTCTTAAGCAGTTGGGCGAAGACCCTTGGGTTGCGATTACTCGGCGTTATCCAGAAGGTGCTCGAACGGTTGCTAAGGTTACAAATCTGACCGACTACGGTTGCTTCGCTGAGTTGGAAGAAGGGGTTGAGGGGTTGGTTCATGTTTCTGAAATGTGGGATCCCCGGGTACCGAGCTCGA
>JGI24921J38492_100653_pt1 | contig 36822 bp, 55 predicted proteins | sample LinPFosmplate9_FD_38492 | JGI IMG/M metagenome (IMG submission 38492)
GAGCTCGGTACCCGGGGATCCCACGAAGATACCTTCAACACATGCGAAGGCGAATAGACGTTCAGCAAATGAACGGGTGTCGGATTTCGCACCCGTCGCGAACCATTTCATAGCCCATTTAGCTTTCTTCTCAATACAGGGTACAGTGGATATAGCTTCAAAAAGTTGCTTCTTTTCGGTGGGGTCCTTAATATACTTATCTATGAGTTTTGAGTAAGTTTCACCATGCACCATCTCATTGTGACACTGATATGCATAGAATGAGCGAGCTTCAGAGATTTGTACTTCGTCAGCAAAGTTATTATTGATATTCTCAAAAACTATACCATCGGATCCAGCAAAGAATGCCAGTACATACTTTATAAATTTCTGTTCATTATCACTGAGAGTTTTCCAATCCTCCATATCCTTTGATATATCTACCTCCTCAGCTGTCCAATTAGACATTTGAGCCTTTTTATAGAGTTCCCAGAGTTCTGGATATTTCAGGGGAAACACAGTAAATCGGTTTAAGGTGGGAGTGAGAATTGGTTCATATTCGTCTTCTATGTGATCTTGAAATTCAAAGTATGATCCGATGCGACGTCCGTCAATAAATATTTGAGGGTAAGTTGTCACTGATCCACCACACAATTCCTTGAGTTCTTCTTTGTCGATCATAACCTTTTCATGATCTAGTCCCTCTGACTCGCATAGTGTCTTCGCGTGGTCGCAGTACTGACAACCTTCCTTCGAATAAATAGTAACTTTCATCTGTGATATTATCGCTGATAATTTTTTGCTTGAAAACTCTAAGCATGATCGTGCCATCTGAAATTATCAAAAGTGATATAGTAAAAGTATTAGTAAATGAAGAAGGAATTGAGGACGAAATGTTGGGTGTCGTTGGGATGAATACCGGGTCGACTCTTGGCCTGAGATATCTCAACCCCACCGAACTTTTCTACAAGGGAGCGTGTGTTTATGAATTAAACGCAGATGACGAGCTTTCACCCGCACCATATGAAAGTGTTATGGAGCATCACCCTGCCGGTACAACATTTGAGGATCTTGAAATGAAATCCCTAGGTATGAACCGTTTTGCATTTTATTTGGAAATTGATATAGAAGACAGTGATAGTGATATATATAACGAAGAGGAGACTGATTCGGAAATGGCTGATTTTGTAGTTTCCGATACCGAAATAGAAGGTCAGGCTATACCTCTTCCACCTAATCATAAATCAATTGACAAAGAATGGAATGCATGGGAACCCACGACATCTGGTGGTAAAAGTTTCAAAGAAACTGTAGATATGATTGAAAATAGAATTAAAAGCCTAAGTATCTGATGCGTTCTCTGGATAATTTAATAAAATTGTTACATTCAAAACAATGCTAGCAACTATATGGTCCGAACTGGACGCTCTATTACCAAAAATCAAAGAAGAAAAGCTGGTTAATATCAATATATGCAGAGAATGTGACGGAGTAAAAATTTTCAGCCCAGAGGGTCTTCCAACGTGTTCAGAGTGTGGCCTCGTTGATTCATATTTTATTGATGATACAGCTGAATGGACAAGTGGTGTTACCGATGGTGGGAAAGTTAATGATCCAGCGAGATGTGGTAATCCAAATGCAAACCCCGAATTGTTCTCACAAAATTGGGGTAAGGGTACCATAATTTCGATGCATCATGGATCGTCTTATGAGAATAAACGCATGGCGAAGATTAATTTTCACATGTCAATGAATCACAAAGATCGTTCATTATTCCACGCATACAAAGATATAGATGAGGCGTGTTACACTCTCCCAGACACTGTTCTCAAAGATGCCAAAATGTTATACAGGAAGTTCAATGATGGAAAATTAACACGTGGGGCTGTGCGGTTAGGTATCAAAGCGAATTGCGTTTTGTATGCTTGTAGAACTGCGAAGCATCCACGTACGACGAGGGAAATTGCGGATATGTTTGGAATTCAATCCAAGGATATTTCTCGAACTACACAGATGTTCAAAGATACTATAATGGGTATCACGGAAAAGAACTATGTGACTAAAGCATTTGATGTGATGCAAAGACTCCTCAACTCATTTGAAGTAAGTAGGGATGAACGTCTTCGTTGCAATAAAATGTGTGGGGCTACGGAGGATTGTGTAGATCTCATGAGTAAAACGCCAAACAGTGTGGCTTCTTCTATCATTTATATAGTGTTGAGTCCAGGGGTAACAAAGACTGAAATGTGTGAAAAGTGTTCCGTCTCGATACCTACACTAAACAAAATAGAAGGTATTATTAAAAAACACTTAGAGGCTAAAAGTTAGATAGTAGTATATGTCGAAGCTTTTTCTTGCGACACCATGTTATGGTGGTTTATGTCTAGAAAAATACATGACGAGTATAATTAAGCTTCAACTGCTTTTAATAAAAGAGGGTATTCAAATGTATCTCGATACCACAGAAAATGAGTCCTTAGTACATCGCGCCCGAAATGTTAGTGTCGGTAGATTTATGCAAAAAACTGATTGTGAATATTTCATGTTCATTGATGCAGATATCAACTTTGATCCCGAAGCTGTTGTTCGATTAATTAAATCTGGACATGATCTATCCGTGTCATGTTATCCTAAAAAGGTTGTCATGTGGGATCAGGCAGCCGATGCTGTCAAGACTGGTGATGAACGTAATATGGCTATGCTTTCATCGAGTCTTGTAATTAATTTTGGAGCCCGAAATCGCCCAATTAAGGATGGATTTATCGAGATTTTAGATGGCCCCACTGGATTTATGGTCATCAAACGTTCAGTATTTAAAACTCTCGAAGAAAAGTTCCCAGAACTTTGGTGTAAAAATGATCACCAAAATAGAGATTTCGATGACTACCACGCATGTTTCGATTGTATGATCGATCCTGATACTCGTAGATATCTCAGTGAGGATTACGCATTCTGTCGCCGCTGGCAACAATCGGGTGGGCAAATTTTCGCAGATGTAAATACCACACTTGGACACGTAGGTAATTTACCATTTTCAGGTTGCCTAAATGATAGGCTTAAGGCTTAGATTCTTTACACATATATGAAGTTCGCCACTATTGTAGTAACTCGCTCTAAATCATGTCATGTTAAGACGTTACACGCTGTTTTGCGTCTTAACATACGATGTATTCAACGAAGTATAGATAACCAAATTACATATGTCGATGATGACCCATATATGAAAGCTGAACTCATTCAAAAGCTTCTAAAGGGGTATGATCGCATTGTATTCATAGATTTTGGTGTGGGTGTGGATGATGCATCACTCGATCAGTGCTTTGAAAAACATGAAGGTGTAGATTGTCTCGTCTTTCCAGGTGTAAAAGAAGGTATTGATTGGGATATGTTCAAAGCGAAGATCAAGGAAAATTCTTCTGAACCCGTTTCTCAAATGGGTCTCCACTTTGACACAGAGATTGGTAAAAAAATTTCTAATAACATTTATCAAGTTTCCAAGACTAATGCGCGAGCATGGGTGATGAACACTAAAAATGTATTGAAAACTATGCATAAAAATAAAGATTCGAAAGTGAGTCCGAAAATGTTTGACAAATTTTTACAACAAGGTCTTCGAATATCTGCGTTTACGGCATCTAAGTTGACCATGACATATACACATGAATGTGTCAGTAATATATTGAATGCGGCGGGTGTGAAAGTGAATTAAAGTTTTTACGTTCATATTAAACATGTCGTCACCACTCGAAGAGTATGTGGTAAATTTCATTCATACTGTATGGGGAAGTAAAGACTATTTCCCGGGACCTCAGCCGATCTCCATAGAGTATAAACATTTTCCAATTTTAAAGGGTGCCGAATATCTCGTTTGTGAGAAGACGGACGGTGAAAGATATATGATGGTCGCTTTAACATATGAAGGGAAACGAAAGTGTTTCTTTGTCAATCGTTCATTTAAAATGTTCGAGGTTTCTATAAATCTCAAAAAAAGTGCGTACGATGGTACTATTCTGGATGGTGAGCTGTATGAAAATACCCTAATGGTTTATGATGCGGTCAGGGTAAATGGTGAGTCTGTATGGGATCTTAACTTGATGAAGCGTTTAGACGCTGCTCGAAAGTTCATGAAGTCCATTATTTACATGAAGTCTGATAAATGTCGTCTCAAGTGTAAGACTTTTCATGATATGCGAAACTTCAAGGTGTTCATGGATGAATATTTACCGACAGTACAACAAAAGATAGATGGGCTCGTATTTACACCCATAAATGAACCGATTCGTATTGGAACCCATGAGACTATGTTCAAATGGAAGCCCCAAGAACAAAATACAGTTGATTTTCTCATGAAGAGGGAACCATCTAGAGAAGTTCCTGGTGCGACCAATGGACCCCTGGCGTGGAGACTTTACATTCAAGAAAAGGGAAAATTATTTTTTGAATCCGAAATACCACAAAACAAGATGGATGATGAACCTTGGTTTGAAGATGGTGCGATTGTGGAGTGTAGATACATAACTTGGGAGGAACCACTGTGGTGGAAACCAATTAAACGCAGAAGAGATAAAACATACCCAAACAATCGTCGTACATTTTATCGAACGATCGTGAATATCAAAGAAAATATCAAGATGAAGGAGTTTTTAGATTGTATACCATGAAGTAGTGCCCAGCTTCCAGGGGTAGAGAGTGTTTTTCAGTAGATTCATCATTTAATAAAAACCAATTATCCTTTCGCCTTGCAAAGCATACGTAATGCCCGTCATTTTGTATTCCTACATGCACAGCACTCGCAATAAGATTGTATTCGTGCCCACCTATATGGATACTTTCAATTATTCTAATGTGACTTTTACGATCGAAAGATATCATTAAAATTTGTGCCAACTTTGAAAATACCATACGTGTAGATGCTACATTAAAGGTGGTACCGTTCTTATCCTCGAAATCTGTGAGTACATTCCAGTCTGTACTTTTTGCTAACATTTTACCCATGTCATTACCATCGGAGGTTATCAAATGAACACTGAAGTCTTCTTCATTTGATGTCTTACCACCCGGCCATATAGTTTCTTGTACCTTTTTACCGTATATCCATTGTTTAATCGTGGGTTCGGCTCTTTCTAAAATATCAATGATACACATGATAGCCTCTTGAACATCATGTTGATCATCAATTTTGAAACGAGGGAATTTGTGCTGGAACTCTTTTAAAAGTACTTTCATATTAAGCGTTTCATTTCCACTTGTCCAATATGAACGGATAAGATCTGAATATACTCGGGTAAATGAACACTTTCCTGTGTATGGATTTCTCATGAAGTGATTTGATATTATGGGTATATGTAACAAGCATTGGATAGCTGTGTTGAAGTAGCATGTATTACCAAGATTGTCGAAGCCCTTCATTTACAATTTATGCGAAAAAAAGGCTTAAGAGAATGCCGCGAAACTTAAATGTTAAGTAAAAATCATGGATATTACAGAAAAAGTTCTTCACATTTTCGAGGCTCACAAGAATGAGTCCGACATAGAGATTGAAATGCGTCTTGGAAAGCATAACGGTTCCCTATTCGATACGAATGTTGGTAAGGATAGTTGGAAGCAGGTTCTAGCTGGACTGAAGAAGTATGATGGATGGGAATCGACCAAAACCACTATTTCTGACGTATTTTATAATGATGCTAACAGTGTCCGAATTACATGCGATGAGGACAGTGGTGATCAGACTATGATTCAGAAAATCAATGTCATAAAGGAAGATTTCAAGAGAAATCCCCTCGATGTTCGTTTTTGTGTTGCTCGAGAGATACCCACCGTGGGTGAATACGAAATGGATCGAAAGAGGACTAAGACTCGTCACTCGTTTGTACGCAAAAATTTGAGCATTGATATGACTATCAGTAGTGGCGACCATGTCGACATGGACTCAGAGGAAGAGGCTACGTATCAAATTGAGTTTGAAATTATTAAACCCTCCGATGTCGATTCAATCTATAAATTCCAAAATATTCTTCAGAAGATTGATGATCTCTGTAAATTAATTCCACAGTAATAGTAACGATGATATACATCTGGTTACTTCTCATGGTATTGGCTCTGATGTTTGAACGTCCAAGCAAGTCTAACGAGGTTGAAGGATCGAAGTATTTCTATCTCAGTGATGGAGCATCTAGGGATGTTTATCTCAAAATGCACGAAAATAACATAGGAGACAATGCGCTCAAGAGATTTATAAAAATGGAGGATGAATTTCTCCAATTGGAAGAAAAATCTGTATGTTCTGGCATACCCCTCATAGTTCAAGCTAGTATAATTTCTAATAAAATCAAAGATGCATTTCCACAATATAACTTTTCTTATCATACCAAACACTTAAAGCAAATTGCAGAACCAAATAAAACTATTAACAGAAAAATTAGATGTTGAAGAGGTCACTATTTAACATTTTGAACAAATTACACAACATCAATTTGTGTTCAGGACTTTTTATATAATCAAAATTGTCTAGTATCGATATGATAAGTTTATTATCATCATCACCTTGACGACTATGAAGCTCACATGGACAAGAAGAATTTCGACTACTCCTTATGTAGTCTGCAATTGTATATATAATCGCATCTAAAAGTTCTTCTTTTGCCATCTCCATCCATGAATTTTGTTGAGTTCCCCAAGTTCTTGTATCGTCATCTACTCTAACCCCATGATTATATCTTTTCAATCCTAGCTGAAGCCGCTCCAACAGTTCTTCGGATATTCCCATTTTGTTTAATATTAGCTCGAAACTTTAACCAATATTTCCTATAATCTGTCATCTTTTTATTAGATGGTGGGTTCTTCTGGTTCATGATGTAGTTGGCTGCTGCACGACGGTAGTCATTGCGCATATTGAGGGGAATGCCATTAACACCTGCACTTTTCATGAGATAGTTTCTCTCGAGTTCCCTCCGCCTTTCCATCTTCCACTGACCTACGACACGTTTTTTCATCTCATCGATATTTTTCTTAAATGGAATACCCATCTTATTACCATTTGTTATAGCATTAAGTGCAGACTTCATATTACGTGCATCCTTATTAATATTGGGATTGTACCGGTTCATCCATTTGTTTCCGTATAACTTTTCGATATCTTTACGAATAGACTTTTCATCTAGACCACGCTTCTTTATCACGTCAGATTTCTTTTCTGCACGCTTTTTGTTTGCGACGTTGCGACGTACATCCATTTTAGTAGGTTTGGGTTTTTTAACAGGTGATGGGGCATTTCGTATGGTATTACGAGCCTTTTCGATGAGCTTGCACAGATCTCCGCGTTTTTCTTTACCATCGAGTTTAATTTTCAGAATCGAAGCAATACGAAGTAATTCAACCTTGGACTCATTTTTGCATATACGAGCCCCTATCTTGAATTTATTACCAGTTCCAGAGAGCTTTTTGTTTTTGTTTTTGTTTTTAAACGTCACATTCTTATTACCCGATGCATTCTTAATTTTACGACAAATCTCTGCAACTGTAGCAGTTCTAGTACCGTTTTGTGTTTTGACTCTAAAATTAACTATACCCACACTTTTCGCCATTTTAATGACATCAGCCTTTTTCATACGCGAACAAACCGTTTTGTCGTTAGCCTTAGCTTTAGCTTTCGGTTTGGCTTTCTTAGCTTTGGGTCTAGAGGCTTTTACACCTTCAGAAAACACACCTGTGATTGTGATCTCTCCATCAGTGTGTAGAGACTGTACGAAATTCTTCGCAAAATCATATGCTCGCAACAGATCGGCAGGATTTTGGGCACCTGATATTTGTACATTTCCACTAACGGAGAGTATAAGCTTAGTATCTCCGAAGTAAGCATACAAGAATGGAGATAGTTCCGGTTCGTATGTGATACGAGTCATACCATAACGCCTATACTTTGCAGCAATTGAATCCATCTTGAAGGTACCATTCACTCTAAATGAACCACTCAAGTTATTATACGCGATTGGATTATTAAAGATTTGGTTACCATCGGTGTAATTACTGATAACAAAACGACGAATGAGCTCGGGTTGATTCGCTATGTTGGTACCTATGAATCCACTTGAGAAACGAATCTTGCCGTTTTTATATATGTTGAAAGTGACACCTTTATTCTCAGTATCATTAGAAATTTGCATTTTTATTTGAACACTCGCAAACTTTTTTGTGATATCCCCCTTAGGACCGAATTCCCTCGTGTGTGAGAATCCAGTTTTAAACTGACCATAAATACCGTTTAAAGTGGTAGTGTCTATATAAAGACCTTCACCGATAGGTGTTCTACCGATGGGTGGTTTCATAAGAATATTTTTAAGATTTACAACAGTGTCTTTAGGACCAAAACCAGATTCTATGTTGGCGTTAAACATACTTGGATTTAATTTGGTCATTTCAAATGAAGGTGCAATGTAAGCTAGAGAACTATCGTTAAATGTGGTTTCACCGAGTGCCTTTTTGAAGGCATTCTCATTTATCCCTTTGAACTCGTTTGCGAGGGGATCACTCGTGAGATTTTTCTGAAGACGTTCAGGTATCCTCATTTGTCGGGGAGGGGGTCTGGGTGGAGTTCTAAATGCACTGTAGGCTGGGCGTGCTCGGGCTCGTTCGGCGCGTATCATCTCCATTTCAAGCTCCCGCGCAAAAGCATTATTATTTGAGTTTGAGTTCGAGTTTGGACTCTGAACTTCTACACCAGATCGACGCACGAATTCTTTGACCGACTGGCTCATATTACTATTGGGAAGGATTTTTTTTTAGGTGTCGTCTGTGAATGTTAGATCATCGCTGACCACATCTAGACCGTAAATGATAGGTTGGTGTTTGTAGAGGCGTCCCTTATACTTAACTGTTTCATTCCTAACCTCAATTTCTCTAGAACTGAAAGGTCCGGCATAGAAATCTTGGTGAAACTTGTGATTACCAAGATTGTTTTCGCGACAGTGTTGGTTGAACTTGGCAACAAACTCCTTTTGTGGCACAAAGAGATCATCACCAAAGTTAATGTAGGTAGATTCAAGGAAGTTTGTAAGACTACTCGCTACCATGGCCACCTGCTTCTGAATCTGCTTGAAATACGTCGGTACAACATTCCATATATCCTTATTTCTGTATTTGTTAGAGAAGTCTAGATAAGCGCGCACACACTTTAACAGGATGATAGGCATTTCAATGTGAAGCTTCTCATCGAGTTGAGGATCCGCATCCTGCACCTGGCGGCTAAAGTTCCATGGTAATATACGACGAAGCACCGAACCTGAATTATCTTTCCAATTGGGTACCTCATTTCCACCTAGCACTCCTGGTACCTTCCACTCTATAGATACCGCAGTCTTGTTCTTAACAGCTACAGACACATCCTCACCTGATACAATAGATTGAAACTCTGCCTGTTCGAGGGCGAGATCACCCTTAACTTCGGGTGCAATGAACATGAAAGAATCCTTAATAGCAGATAGACCGAACTTCTTCTCAATGTTGTTTGAGAGTGTTCCAACATCCTCGTTCTCATAGAACTTCTTGAAAACTTTTGTAATTAACGTACTCTTACCAGACCTCGCAATACCTTTGAAAAAGGGGATAACTTGCCAACCATCTAGATCACCTACATCAAAGCAGAGACGCCCACCCATTACATATGCCCAGTTGCACACATCATCATCGAACTTCTGATACTTTAGAATGGAATCAAACCAAGGTGTCGGAATTTTAGTCCAATCATCGAGATGTGAGAAATTGTCAAACTGCTGATCAAAGTACTTACAAGCAACAATACTAGGATCTAGACATGCATACTTATCACTCTTGTATGGATAAAACTGACAATCATATACACCTCTATCTGGTATCCATTCCTTACCTACAAAAACACCATTCTTAAATGCCCATACCTGTCGTCGCTTGTTAATTTCAGGGAACTGTGCATCATTACACTTCGTAATATTATCGATAACATCACGGAAAATAGACCCCTTACTTGTGAAATGTTTCCAATTTACAAAGTTGCTCTCCTTCCGTGGCAAAGAATACACAAATTCTTCAATTGTAAAAATTGGATTCCAAGCACGAGTTCTAAAACCCTCAACAGTTTTAATTTCTTCACAACAATGTCCCTTGTACCTTCTGTATCCAGCTCTATAGGCTTCCTTCAATGAAAGCATCAAACATTTCTGAAATGGCGTCGATTTCTCAACTTCCTCTTCATCCATAGTAGAAGGATCAGTATAAACCGAAACCTGTGGTAAAGCTGTTGGGGCAATCACACGCTCATAGGAAATCTGGTGACGACGAACATTTTCAAAACCATCCTCAATTTGAAGAATAACATTATTGACCCTCTTATTGATCGTTACTTCGTCGTCATACTTATAATCCTTAATGTGCATCTGTACATGATTGTTCAATTCAATCAGAAAGTTAATCATACGATTCTTAATTCCACGAATAGCCATAATGTCAATTTGATCCGGTTTAGGAATGTCATCATCATAAAAGTTATCGGGATGTATGAACTGCCTGTAACCTAACTTTGTAGCACGTTCCATGCATGGTGAATACCCATCGAGGTTCATGAGGTACCACCTAAACTCAAACTCTTCTATTACATGTAAAATCTGTTCTTCATTCATTGACTGGATGTTCTGTTTCTGCAACTCCGTGAGTGCATCATACAAGTTTGGATCCTTATCAATGAAGTGGGTTTCTCTCATCTACCGTATATACAATTTTATTCCTTAAGCAGAATTTATCTTGCTCAAGATCTTTATAAGAATTTTATTTTGGGTCTGAAGTTGGCTGGCAATATTAACTAAAGCTGAGCATACTGTGTCACCCTCCTCTGTGGCTAGAAGAGATGTTATGATATCGGCCATGTCTAGAGTTTCACCATCGTCCTCCTCTTCAATTATCGAAAGATCTTCGCTCTCATCATCGGTAATAATTTCCCCTTCTTCAATCTCGTTATCATCAGGCTGTGTCGACATTTAATGTCAACTGAGAAAAATCCAAAGAAAAATTGCCGCGTTCTACTGAAATTATTTTCTCTGTATACAGTACAACTACTCTCAAAATGGCCGGCGGTCTTATGCAACTCGTCGCGTACGGTGCCCAGGATGTTTACCTCACTGGTAACCCTGAGGTAACTTTTTACCAGGCCAAATACAAGCGCCACACTAACTTCGCGATGGAGAACATCGAGCAGACCGTCAATGGTACTGCCGCCAACTCCGGTCGCGTTTCCGTCACTATTGCCCGTAACGGTGATCTTGTCGGTGACATGTACATCCAGCTTAAGTCTCTCTCTGCCAACACTGTTACCACCAACACGACCAATGATTGCAACTGGGTCGCTGAGCGTGCGATCAACAACGTTGAGTTATCGATTGGCGGACAAAGGGTTGACAAGCACTACCAGAAGTGGTGGAGGCTTTACTCCGAGCTTTACCTCGATGAATCCAAGAAGGCTACCTGGGGTAAGATGACCACTGGCAGTTCCACTGTCTATCTCCCTCTTATTTTCTTCTTTAACCGCAATCCTGGACTTTTCCTCCCACTAATTGCCCTGCAGTACCACGAGGTGCGCGTTGATATTGATCTCGCGTCTGACTTCGGTACATACCTTGATACCAATGTCTTCAAGGTCTGGGCCAACTACGTCTACCTTGACACTGAGGAGCGTAGGCGATTTGCCCAGAAGGGCCACGAATACCTCATTGAGCAGGTTCAACACACTGGTTCCGACACCGTTGAGGCCGCTTCCCAGAAGCAGGTCCGCCTCTCGTACAATCACCCAGTCAAGGAACTTGTGTGGTGCTTCGCCGACGGCAGCGACAGGCAAGGTCTCTGGAACTTCACCAACTCGGGCGCCGATACTGTCGTCCTCGAGTCCGACCCCACCTCTGTTGATGCTGAGTCCAACTGCTACGTGCCCATCTCCGACCTTGGCACCCCCCTCTTCTCCGCGGCTCTCTCCTCGAAGCTTTACACCGAGGAGGCTGTCGGTGCCCTTGATACCTTCAAGCTCGTCCTCAACGGTCAGGACCGCTTCAAGGAGCAGGAGGGTAAGTACTTCAACCAGGTTCAGGCGTACAACCATCACTCCGGTAACCCCTGCCCCGGTGTGTACTCCTATTCTTTCGCCCTCAAGCCCGAGGAGCACCAGCCTACCGGCACTTGCAACTTCTCCCGCATTGATAATGCCCAGGTTGCTGTCAAGACTACCACCGCTTCTCCCACCACCATGCACATGTTCGCCACTAACTACAATGTCCTCAGGATCCAATCGGGTATGGGTGGCCTTGCCTTCTCCAACTAAATACTCATACACAGTATTTTAGTAAATAATTTAAAAACAAAACTCAAATTTTAAGATACCCAAATATCTTAAAATGTGATAAAGAATACTACCGTTTCGAGAGTAGTACCATGATAGTTGTCCCGAAGTGTATGTACATTATTGCACGACGTCGTACCTATCGACAACGGAAAAAGGTTGAGAAAAAACCATGTATGAAGAACCCAGATGTGCTTTCGTGTGCAATCCGTCATACAAGGTGCTTAGAGTGTCCGTATAATAACTTTTTCAGACCCGATAGATCCATGAAGAAAAAATCTTAAAGAAATGACACATTTAGACTTTATACATGATCAAGCGACTTTTCGACCTTTTTGTGAAAGTAGATAAACCTCTATTGGGTCGGTGGAAGACCAAGACGTGTCATGAACTCACAACCTCTATAAATTCCGTGTATCAAAATAGAGACCACTGTGGTGACATTATATGCAAAACCCCAAAGAAAGCTTCTGAATATAATGATATAAAAGATAAGCGTGATAAGTAACTATGTATGATGTTTACACCGATGGGAGCAGTTTGGGAAATCCTGGACCTTCTGGCTGGGGTGTGGTCAGTGATAGTTTTAAGCTTAGTGCTGGACAACCTAATTCAACAAATAATCGGATGGAGATGACCGCGATTTTGCGAGCTCTTGAAGAGTGTGTGAAGAGAGATATTCAAGAGGTGCGTATATTTACGGATAGTAACTACGTGAAACAAGGAATAAATTCGTGGATTATAAAATGGAAACAAAATGGATGGATGACATCTACGGGTGCACCCGTAAAAAATAAGGATTTGTGGATTGCTATCGATGAAACGCGTAAAAAATTGAATGTAGTTGAATGGCGGTGGGTAAAAGCCCATAATGGCGACCCTAAAAATGAAGAAGCTGATAAATTAGCCAGGGAGAGTGCGAAAAATATATCTGTATAATCTAAGTCCATGAGTGTTCAAAAGCAAGACGAACACTGTGAGTGGTGCGAAAAACAAGAAAAGTTGCTTATAAAATGGGCTGAAAAAGCGGCTGGTTACCGCTGGTTGCATAATCATGCACGCCTATTCTACAAGAAACAGAATGATTGGTTGTCTTATCCTAGTATAATTATAGCGAGTATAACGGGTGTTGGTGGTTTTGCCGTCCTAAATCCGAGTGGTAATGAAAATGTATCTCAAGATACCAAAAATAATATAATGGTCATCCAATATTTCTTTGCTTTCATGAATGTTTTGGGTGGTATCTTAACGAGTATCTCAAAGTTTAGTCAGTCTCTACCTCTATCTGAGGCACACTCGGCTATGTGCGTACAATGGTCTAAGCTCTATAGAAGTATTGACATGGAACTTTCTCTTGATGTTAAACACCGTGATGACGTGGTTGGATTCATTATGAAATCTAGGGAAGACTATGACAAGTTGCTTGATGACGCTCCAGATATACCAGCTATAAGTATACAGGCATTCATGGTACAATTCCCCGAAAAAGAAAACAAGCCCGATGTTTGTAATGGTTTAAGTATAGTTGTAAGTGATGACGCTGCGTCTGTGACGGGCTCTCAGCGTGCAGTTTCTCGCTGGCTTGGCGCATTAAAAAATACAACCAGACGAAAAAGTGGAGATATAGACGAACTCGAGCGAGTATAATTTTATTTGTCTATACTAAATGAAAGCGGCCGCTTGGAATATACTCGCCATTACTCTCATGTATGGACTTCTATATAGTCAGATGGGACCTCAAAGTTTTGACTTTAAAAGTCCTCTTGATGCATTTTATTTTGCGTTTACTACTATGAGCAGTGTGGGCTATGGTGACATTTCACCAAAGACAGACGCAGCAAAGCTTCTCGTCATGTCACAACAATTCTTAATTATGACGGAGTTGGCTAAGGTGATGAAGTTATTTTAATTTCGATATCGTATAAATAGCTAGTAAAGTGTGCACAATATAATAGACAATGTTATAGTCGTCTATTGACAATATACGCTTGATTTGTAAAATGGAAAAGACGTCATATAGTCGTCTATTTTCGCTTATACCACATTCGTTATTGTATATGGGCATGAGAAAACATGATTGATCTTTATTGGGGTTGATAATTCCCTGTGCGATTAATCCAACACTACCCAATAAAAGAGCGTATAAAATCCGCGGATCTTTGAAAATAAATGGTCCCAGATATATAAAAACGGTGGCGACGTTGTGTAAATAATGTAATATGTTATGTTCTATGGGCACTTTCTTTTTACATGGATAGTAATACTTATCTAACGTGTAAAAAACTAAACCCAAGAATAATATAAGTATCATCGCTCTTGAATTATAGGAATATTTTTATCCTGCATCGAATTGAATGCACTTTCTGATAGTATAAAATGAGAATCGAGATTATCAATCATGTGACTCACCGATTTAACAGCTAGAGAAGAACCGGTATTTAAAATCCAACTCAGTATAACTGCACTTGAAGAGCACCCGTGATCATTTGCAATTTTACATATTTGTTCATCTACGAGTGCATCTTTTGACATGGGGCTATAAGCCATGATGTTGATCATATTTTTATCACAGTACTCTCGTAGTTCATTTTGCTGAAAATATGGATGTAATTCGATTTGATTTATGGCCGGTTTCAAGTGTTTTATTTTTTCAAGATGTTCAATCTTAAAATTGGAAACTCCTACATTTTTACATAAATTTCCCTCGAGTTCTTTCATTTTTGAAAATACGGCGAGAACATCCGCGTCAAAGCGTTCCCCATCTTTATACACCACCGGCCAATGAACGAGATACATATCTAAGTAATCAACTTGGAGGGCATCGATACTTTTTTGACATGCATCTTTGACACTGTCGTGTTGATCGTTCCAGAGTTTTCCTATGATGAAAAGATCTTCACGAGTGCATACACCTTCGTTTATACACTTCTTAATCTCCTTGCCGATCATGACCTCATTTCCGTAAAAATGCGCACAATCGAGGGTCCTGTATCCACACTTTATGGCTTCATACACATCACCTTCTTTTGCCCCACATGTTCCATAGGCAATTTTGTGCATTTCTGACAAATTTGGAAATATCATGCGATTAATACACGTTTTATTTAATCCATAACATAATGCGTCATTTTCAACACCTACCGTATCATCTACAAGATTTTCACCGAATGAAAAATGAACCTGACCATTTTTTACACTCTTATCGTTGTACATGAATTTAAACAATTCAGACAATGAATCAGATCTGAACATTTTTGGTAAATGAAATGTATCTGAAAATTGTTTATGAATATTGATAAGTTTATTATCGTGAATGTCTAAAACGTGACCAACATGTGAAGCACCAATCATACCCACATTTACAGCTTCTCCGTGATAATATTCATCATTTGAAACGTATTCTAAAGCGTGGCCGTATTGGTGCCCATACATGAGAATAGGATGGAGTTCCCATGGGTCGTTTCGTATGTGTTCAATCTTAGCTTGAATAGTTTTCATCACGTTTGAGAACATATCATCATCTGAAAGTGTAAAATTTTCACAAACTGCGTGTTTAATAATTTCAGCGTAACCGTCCCATATAAAACGCTCATCCAACGTTTTCAGAAAGTCATAATAAATGTAGATATTAGATGGAACTTTATAGCATCCGATTTGATTCTTTCCATATTCTGTGTTCAGTGCTTGTTTATACGATATACACGCATCTGTCATAGCCAGTAAAGTTGATGGAAAACTTAGAAATTCAATACCTCTTTTATATGTTCCAGCTATAAAACCGGCGAGATTACTTACAGATCCACCCCCCACAGAAACTATTACCGTGTGTGTATCCATTTTATGTTTTCCCATTTCATCAACAAATTTTGAATAATACGAGACATTTTTGAACTCGTCTCTAGCTTCAACCTCAAACACAATACCATCTATCTTTGGAAGTCCATATAGTTCTTTCACCTTTGTATCAATGAACAATACGACGCGATGTTTTATTTGTTCAATGACACTTTTCCAATCAGATATGGTTTCAACAGTACATACATTCTCAACTTGTCTGTTAATTATAATCTTCATGTACTGTATATGAATATACTCCTATTTATTCTGGTGATCATTCACGCAATTTGGATCATAGCTTTCCAAACGTTTGGGTTATTCATACTACCCAGAAAACTATATTATGTGTATCCACTCGCCTGCGCACTTGTGAGTCTTCATTGGATCGTGTTCGACAATAAATGTATTTTATCGGTCCTAGAAAACAAGGTGTCGGAAGATAAAAATGGTAACGATGACACATTTGTCTATAACGCTATACGCGATAATATCGGTATCCCTATATACGATCAAAAGAGGTTTCAGCATACGATGATGACCTTAAGCTTTTTGTATGTTGCGTACTTGTACCGCAAAGATCCTAAGATTCTAGCACTGTGTCTCACATGTTTATATTTAAATAGATGGGAAGTATGGTCTAAAAATTTTCTATAGATACAGTATGAGTGAATGTTATTATACAAAATCATATACAATCGACAGTGGAAATTACGACGGTGTGATAGAATGCACATACATTTTACTCATGGAAAATTCTAAAAGAGAGGAACAAATACTACGACAAATTGAAGATGCCAAAATTACATCAAAGGTTGTGATTCAGTACAACAGAGGATATAAAAAATGTGAGAAGAACCTGAGAGTCAATAAACCAAACTACGACCTCGTGGATGCTTTGAAAAATGTGTTTAAGCACGCACTCAATCAAGGATATTCCAGAATTATCGTACTCGAGGATGATTGCCAATTCGATGAACGCATCAGAGATCCTGTCGTCGTGAATGACCTGTGTACATTTTTGGAGCGACGTGACCCGAAAATATATAATTTAGGTACGACATTTTCGTTAATCTCGCCCATCGATATTCTTCTTCACAATAAGAACCAACGCTTGTTATACACCACATGCGCTCACGCTGTAATTTACAATAAAACGTACATGAAAGCTGCTTCGACACGCAATTTTATATTGGGTCACGCAGATTTAGAGATGAATAGAGTATGGTCCAAGTATACATACACGTATCCACTCGCATATCAATTATTTGAGGATACGGAAAATAAAAAAGAGGGCTGGGGTTATGTATCATTCATAGCTGATATTCTATTTAAACCTTTGAAGTTGGATACACAAGTACAACCTGGATTTGACCGTCTCAAATTCGTATTTGACTACGTGAGCATCATATTGTTCTTGGTTCTTTTATTCTACATAAAAGGGAAAATCGTACATAAGTAAAATGAACATTGGAATCGTTACCGCTGGTGGAGTTTGCCCGGGTGTCAATAGTCTCATTCATACACTCACCCTCTTTGAGAACTCTCAAGGAAATCACATCTATGGATTCACAGAAGGATTTCGAGGCATCAACAATAACAACCGCGTAGCCCTCTCACCAAAGAAAACAGAAGAAGGCGCTGGATCCATTCTTCGTGTCTCATGTGATCAAGTCGAACTTGAAAAGGCTAAGTCTTCTATTATGGACCTCGATCGTCTATATTGTATATGTGGTAACGAATCCATGAAGAGTGCAAAGAAAATCGCACTTTTTGATGATATCAAAGCGAATGTTGTGGGTATTCCTAAAACTATTTTCAATGATATTCCCGGTATGGAATCGGTTGGATTTCAAACAGCTGTTCAGGAGTTTGCCAAGTATATCGACTACGCCCACACTGAAGCAGCAACAACGAATTCTATCGTCTTTTTGGAAGCTCCGGGAAATACAGAAACGGGTCTCGCTACAAATGCAACATATGCGAGATTTTCAAAAGTAACTGATGTTATCAATAAAAAAACAATCAATACCATATCTGCACGTCAAATTAAAAATAATTATGAAGTCAATGGTTATGCTGTTGTGGTTGTTGGAGAGACGAGTGAATACAAAGATATTCTCGAATTTCTTAAAGATGATACAAAAGCTCATGTAAAAATAATGAATCCAGGTTTTGTTCTTCGTGATGCCGAGCCGTGTGTATATGATACAATTTTATCTGTTCGTATTGCACGTGAAGCTTTTGAATATGCCCAAAAGTATCGAAATTTCATTAAAGGTGCTGGTACAGCTATTACATTCGAAAACTACGTTGATGTGGTTTAAAGACTTGGCACCCTTATACAATGTGTTATACACAAAGGTCAGTAACATGATCAATTGCACCGGTTCTCATAGCTCAGTTGGTTAGAGCGTGGTGCTTATAACGCCGAGGTCGCGGGTTCGAGCCCCGTTGGGAACATCTTTTAGAATGAGTTTTCCTCATTGTAAAAGTTGAAAACCTAAGTTAAGACTAGATATACAAATTTTCAAGTAAAAAATGTCTGCAATGATTCACCCACTCACTGACATCTACGTTCCCGCTGAAAAGTTTCTCGCATGCAAAAGGGAACATCTATTGGATCCATCAAATAGATCTACCGAACACAATATCGCAGATGGTGCGGTATCTGTTCGGTACTACAGTAAGCCCAAAATTCATGAGGCGCGCATTGGTAACATGATCACTCAGCGCAAACTCATGTCTTTCTGGCGCGAACTTCTCAGTCCCCAAACCATCAGTAGAAGGAAGGTCTTCGAAATAATGCGGGAAGGTGGTAGATTGGACGCATTTCATTCACGAGCAGAAGTCGAGCAAGCTCGGCGGCAACAGAGAAGCAATAATCGACACAGTGGCGAAGGTCACTTTGTAAAGATCGACGACTCTCTATGGATTCGGGGATTAAGCTCTCGGGATAAGTTGATGTACATTATTAAACTGAAGTCCCATACAAAAAAAGACTTCAATTTGGTCTGGTCCACTCATCCCAGAAACGGGTGCCCTGTTGTGCACTACTATATCACTAACGTTCAATATCAGTAGCCTCGCTCCACGTCATCGGGTGTAGCCATGGGGTACTGTCTAGAGAAGAAAGTCTTATTGCCATGATTTCTGTGTCCTATCGTACTAGTATGACTTCTATCAATATGTATATACTTTCTTAAATCTCTATAATACACTCTAGCTCCTTTTGCTATTAAATCCTCATGTTTCATGTCTATATGGTTATCCATAGGGTAAAAATACTTATGATACTTTTCCATATTACTTACGTTGATCAGATAACATTTGGTACTTGAAATCCATTTCACCTTTTCACCACTTTCGGGAAGTCTGGAGAGACAATGAAAAAAATACATTTCAAAGTCGTCACCCTTTTCGTCTATAACTTTTTGAATTTCATCATAAAGTAGGTTAGACTTTACAATAACATTATCTTCAAAAATAACAGCATATTTAATACCTTGGTTGAAACAACGTTTGTAAAATTCCATATGTCCCATAAAACATCCTATAGCTCCTAAATTGAAATATGTTATATCCGGTCTAGGAACGGTAGGATTGTAGTGCATTTCAATCGCTTTTTCAAAATATTCAGGTTCTATGTCATATTCGAATTTTCTCGCCACCTTTACACTTCGAGTATCTGGTCCATAAATAACTTCGATTGGTATATCCGTATCATGATATTTGAAAAATCGATTCTGTCTCTCTTTTGCACTTTTAACAGTGAGAAGGAAACATTTATAGTCATGTTTCATCTTTTTCTTCACAGTTTTGATGTTATATAACAATACCAAGACCAGAATCAAAATGAGAATTGATAACATACCTACTTAAACCTTAGAAAATATTATCACATAATGGATACGGTCATAAATATTTTAGGTCTGGTAAGTTCTATACTGATTACAGTCATGTTCGTTCCCCAAATTATGCATGTGTATAAGACTAAAGATACCCACGCTATAAACTACACTTTCTTATTTCTGAATTTACTAGCGAGTTCAACTGGTCTTGTGTATTCTATACATTTTCGAGTCATTCCAATGATGATAGCCAATACATCCGCTGGTCTATTTTCTGTGTCACTTCTGGGTATGAAATACATAAACGGACTTAAAGATAAGACAGTAGATACTAATATATCCGCTCCTATAGTGTAGTCGGTCAACACTGTGGTCTTTGAATCCACCGCCCCAAGTTCGAATCTTGGTGGGAGCTTATTCAAGTGGAGAGAGGGGTCGATGTCCAGGACTTTTGGGGTCTAATTTTGATAATAAGGGCATCGACAAAGGCCAACTCTAACTCAAAGTTTGAATAACCGTGATTATATGGTAGGCGAGTGCCTTTTTAGGACACCCCACACTTCGTACCCATTAATCACAAACCGGATCATATGTGGGAGACTCCTAAGACCGTTCACCTTAAGAGGCTCCATGAACAAGCATATGTGATGGACCCTTACCCTCTCTTAGCTCAGTCGGTAGAGCAGTGGACTGTAGTTCCAATGGTCACTAGTTCGATTCTAGTAGAGAGGACCATTCCTCTGTAGCTCAGTTGGTAGAGCGACAGGCTGTTAACCTGTAGGTCGTCGGTTCAAACCCGGCCGGAGGAGACTTAAAAAAATAACGCATATGTATAATAATGTTGAGTATCGTACTTTCACCAGTTGTAGCTCTGCACAAGAGAATCAACTGTCGTCTCAATTCATCTCTATTGGATGCTCCACCTCCCCCGATAGACACGAAAAACGAATGGAAATATGGGTCTTATTCTTGGATAGCTACTATAGAAGCTACAAACGATGAAGGTGAGGTTGATCGAACATTCATCGGTTATAGTCAAAACATGAACATCACAGAAAGAACAGAAATGGCGTGTGATAGATTTAAAAAACATGGAACTGTGTGTGGAGAAGTAAAAATGACGATGCGAGGTGGTGAATGTGACGAAGTCATCTTCATGAAATCAAAGGAAGGAAATATGTCTCCGATATTTATTTGAATTAATCTATTTTTATTGGAGGTGCCTCGAGTATCTCAAGTTCTAAGATACCCTCTTGATCTTGAGATGGCTTCACGTATGCAATACGACAATCATTCGCTTTTAAAATTGGGTTTGAATTTTGAATAGGAACAACAATTGGCTTACATAGTAATGCAAACATCTATCCTACAATAGGACCAATATAAAACATTTCCTTAAACATATTCTTATTGTCCATGTAGGCTGTTATATCACCCCCAACAACACCCGCATCCATGAATAGGTATTGCGTACAATTTTCCATACACATTTCATGCCGTTTTCGTATATTTTCAGGTAAATCTACATAACAATCTACAACAACATCAAGGGGACCGAGCTCGTGAGTTAGTACATTCATAGTTTCCTCTGTAGGATAATATGTGAATATTACTCTAGGTTTCTCCATCCTGGAAATCATCCTCTTGACAGTTTCATGAGTTTGAGACATATGTATCGGTTTCCCTTTCAAACGAACACATATTTCTATTAGAGGTTTAGGAGCAACGAGTCCGATTGACATATACTATTCCATCCGTTTAAACTTATGTCACTTTCCTCGCACCATGGGTAAATTTCGTCGTCACCTATAAAGTTCAGTGCTTTGACACCATCTTCTATACACTCATCACATATACCCTTATTATCATCAATTAGAAGACCGATGTTGAGAGCACGACATATATCAATTTTCCTAATCTCATTTGGGGTATAGCTGTTTGTGAGTATGACGTCATCAAAAATACCTGGAAAGTAGTGTTGAATCCACGTCTCAGTCTCATCTCTCACCACCTCTTGGCGCCCCGTGAGAACATACATCTTCTTGGTATTCGCCCGAAGTTTATACATAGCGAGTTGGGAATTTTTTATAGGAGTGAGTTCCATGAAGTCTTTTGACATGTAAAATTCTCTGACCATTTTTTGTGATTCCGTTTCATCTATGTCAAAAATTTGACGGTATACGTAACTATATTTTGGTTTGCGTATAGTTTTATAGTGAAACTTTGCCATTGGATAGAGAAACTTAACTAAAACTTCATCGACATCGATAGCCACCCTGTTCATTTTTATATTACAATATTATTCATAATCTCTAATTACTACACCCACGGGAAATCGGGGAACACCGATCGCGGTAAGGTTTTGGAAACGTACAGTGAGCATCTTTCCAATGTGCTTCTTGTGGTTCTTGTAGTCCTCTTCTCGTTGGACAATCGTTCCCTCTGGGCGCACTGTAAATTGACGATCATCTGTGGTCTTACAGACCCAAACAACTGCATCCGCGTCACGACCATGACCCGTCTTAGCACCTATAATCTCATATTCCTCAGTCTGGAAATCTTTGTGCTTGAGGAGGTAGTTGCTTCGTTGTCCAACTTCATAGACACTGAAGCGGTCACGGATCATGGTACCTTCGTGTCCTTCTTCAATATGCTTCTTGTGCATGAGAGGAAGATCCTTCTTGGATTTTACGAGTGTCGTTTTGACATATTCGTAATGAGGATTGTAGATCGAATCCTTGACATACTCCCAGCGTTGCTCGAAGGTCATGTCAAGCTTCTTCAAATCAAAGAAATCGAACACGTGGAACTTGAGCTTCAGAGGGTCAGTCTTGAAAGTACTCGTAAGTTCCTCAAAGTTGAGGTTATGGTCAAAGGCTTCACCATCAACGTATTGACCCGGCTCAAGACCCTTACCAAGAACCTCAGTTCCAGGGATGATCTTCCCAGTCCTCGAAATGCCACCGTCTTTGGAGACGAGTAGGCGAACACCATCAAGTTTGGGTTGAACATAGAACGGCTCAGAGATGTATTTCTGGCGATCTTCCCATTTGTTGGCGAGCATAGGCAACACTTGGTTACATTTGGTATGCTCATTGTTCCACATGGTTTGGGCTCTCTTGAGAGCCTTTTCATAACCAGTCGTAACATTGGTTCGTGACTCAGAAAACTTATCACTTCCAACGATGCCAGATGTCTTGACGATGTCTGCAGTTCCATCTTTCAAGTCCTCGACTCTGATGTCAATATAACGCTCGCGGTTCATTTTATCGTTGCGGATAAGGCGTTCCATTATATGGGTAATTAATTTCTCAACTTTAAATAGATGTCGGGAATTCAAGTTGTAAATTACGATAGAATGGAGCGACTTAGGCCTCCAGAAAGCACAATCGTGACATTAAATGCGAATACTTTTTGTGTCATATTTATAATTCTATGTGTTCTAGCACTCTACAAACGCTCGGTCAAAATTACTCAAGAACGTGGACGATTCCATACTTGAGGCAGTCTTTTGGAGATAGATAGATGTCTTTCCTCATGAGCTTATTCAGCTTTTTCTCAGGGATCTTGGTTTTTTCAAGATACATCTTCTTCAAATTTTTCATAAACTTATCCGTTGATTTCAGCTCATGTTTAAGTTCCTGAAAATTACCCCATAATTCTGTAGAAATTTGGTGGATGAGAACATATGCATTCTTCCCCATACGTCTTTCACTACCACCAAGAAGCATGAAGGTAGCTGCACTACAACAAGAACCTTGGGCGATGGTGACAACCTTCACACGGGATGACTCGAGAGTGTTCATCATCGTCATACCAGCGAAGATGTCTCCACCTTCACTCATAATATGAACCCTAATTAAGGGTTCGTATCCATAGAGTTCTGCCCTTTTCTTGAGGAGATCAATTTCAAGCTTTTTAAATTTTTCAACGAAGTCAAGGGCATTTTCGCGATCGACGTCAGCATAGAAGAGAATTTCGTTCCCAATAACCTTCACATATTCCTCAACCTCAGTAGTCTCTTCTTCCTTCGTAGACATTTTTGAGAGCCTTCTTTACTCTTGTCACGTCTCTAGATTTTAAGCCGTTTCCAACTGCGAGGTGATTTATCACGTCGAAATCTTGAGGTGATATTTTATACTCGATCAGATTACTTAGGTGCCCCTTTTCCGCATAATTTTTCAAGAGACATAATTCTTCAACTCCAAGTCCCATCCTAGACTTTTTACGAATCTCTTGATACTTTTGTTTTCTCATTTTATAGTTACCAAGTTTTGTCCAACAACTTCCTGGTCGAATCTTATCTTTGATGAGTGGTTCTCCCAATTTCTTTTTGGGTATAGTCAGTGCATGTAACACGAAATATGGCATGAGATTCCAATTACCAAATGAATATATATGCGTATCGTAAAAATCTGCATCTGAAAACGATGTACTCGTTGCTACAGTATCTACACCTTTTGAATCGAGATAGTTTTCTTGAAATATGTCCCATATATGACCATGTTCCGATATACTATCATGAATTTTTATAGGTACAGGATCAGACAAAACCTCAGCTATAAACTCTTTAGGTGTTTTGAATATATCAACTTCATCGTATCCATCAAGGTATGTAAAAAAGTTATGGATGTTACCTTTACACATACTAGCGGCAGTTTCAACATTTGGTCCTCTATCATCGATGAGTGTCATAATAACTTCAGGTTTATGTTTTGGGATGAAAACAGTTTCAAAGTTTTGATACATACACATGTTTGTCATAGTCACGAGTAAAGAGCCTCTAGTGAGGGGGTCCCCATCCGATACTCTCTCAATTATGGGTTTAAATACCGGATCGTAGTCTTCAATAAATACGTGTTTTTTCGAAGGTTTAATGAATGGTAAAAATAAACATTTACTCTTCAGATGTTCAGATTGTAGTTCGACGTGACTGTAACCCTCTAACACTGCTTTGAGTATATAGGACTTACCTACACCTGGGGAACCACATATGAACACATTCTTACCATTTTCTATATAGTTACGTATTAGGTTAATTTGTTTTGTGTGAATCGTCGTCACCGTTTGATCTTTTTTTTGCTCAACTATCTTAATGAAGGAATCCATTGATGATCTTACTAATCAGGCCATAGATTTGGTGCTTGATAATGACGCACTACATGATAGAATCGTAAAACCTTTAAAAAGGAAAATTTTACCATTCGTTGCATGCAGCGTTCTTACCAATTTGCTTATGTTCGGTCTGTTGGTGTACCTTGTTCAACGTCTATCTCTTCTTCCTCTTCATACTCTACCTCTTCCTCATCCTCACTAGGAACAAACTTTTCAAAAGGTGTTCCCTTTGTTATAGCTTGTACTGTACCAATAGTTTTTGGTGGTTTGAGGGGTGGTATAGCTCGCACATTTAAGATTTCGGGTTTCGTGAATACACCTTCAATAGGATATTCTTTGTCGAAATTTGTTAAAATATGCCTGGGAATTGATGGTGATTGTTCAAGAAGACGATCGTACTCCATCTTACATTCTTCCACGAGTATCAATCCCTCCTTCTTACGCTCAGCGCGTGGGAGTGAGAGCTGTAATCGAATATTACGCGAAAGGCTTCCATGTCCTAACGCAGCGGTCCTGTGATTTTCCATCAACTCGTTAATTTTTAGAAATTGCATAATAGTAGCTATTAGACCAGCAATCAGGTTCATACCACCGATGATTGCTGGTGCAGAACTACGCATACTTTCAGGAAAAGAACTTTGAGCAAAATTCGCCGTACCTGTAACTGTGGATAAAACAATAACTGGTAAATTAAATCTAAGCGATAATTTTTTGAATTTTAAGAAGGCTCTGTGATGCATATATCGATAACACGCACACGCTTCACCCCATTGTCTCAGTACATTTTCATGATACTCATTCCACATGGAATCCATGTCCGTAATTTCTTCTGTCATCTTAATATAGATGAACATTATATTTATTCTTCACTTGGTCTTCCTCTTGGCTATAATTGTTGTACCATTTACGAATAACAAGAGGAACTTGGCATTTTATTCGATGTTGATTCCTTTTCTCTTTTTCCATTGGAGTGTAAACGATGATAATTGTGCTCTAACCCAAGCTGAGATGTATTTTACAGGACAGAAGAAAGAAGAAACTTTTATGGGGAGACTCGTTGGTCCTATATATAAAATGCCCGAGACAGAGGTCAATCAACTGACAAAATCGATGTTCTTTATACTATGGGGATATGTACAATATAGACTAGGACATTTTGATTTATTCATCAATGATCTTAAAGATTTGAAGATACTGTAAAATACAACATGGATCTTAAACTTCAAAACGAAATTAAGAGACTCGAGTACAGTCTTGAATTGTATCACACCTCATATATGCAAGAGTTGGAGGATTATGAAGAAAAAATGCAACGTTTAGAATTTCAAATTGAAAAATGTAACTCAGATGTGAAGCGTCAAATTCTTTTAAGGCAAAGGGAAAACTACGAACAACAGATTTCTAGACTGGACGAGAATATGGAAAAAAATACAAATACATGGAAAGAGAAGATTGAACGTTACAAGTCAAAACTTACTGACTTGGAAAAGGAGAAGCGATCTCTCGAGTACAACGTGGATAGACTTAATGAGGCACTCGGGAGGCGTGATGTGAATGAAATGTTTGATATGTTTGAATATATAACGAATGCTATCACGATACTTAACGAAAAGATTACTTCTTATTCGCAAGCTCATGAGCCCGTTTCATAAAAGCTTTGTCGCGGCCGATTTTAGGGTCCGCAGCAATCAGTCGTAGTAAAGAAGCTGTTGGCAACCGTGGGCTATTTCCCTTGGGTTTGGGGGTCTTCTTTAATTTTTTCTTGGCATTTTGAATCTGCTTAGCTGTTGGCATCTTATTATACCTTGGGAAAATATCTGAACTTATCGAAAATGTGTGTGGTGACTTTAAAATTGTAATACACAATCATACAAAAAGCATCTGCGATATCATGTTTTCTTTCATATGGAACCTCTTCTGATATATATTTTTCCATTATAGCAACGGTTCTTTCCTTTCGTTGCTCGTAGTCTAGATGTCTCATACCAAAATGTACGTGCATGCTCACAGGTGAAACCAAAACAACCTTATCTTTGAACATGTAGTGTAGTAAAATTTCTATATTTGTAAATCCACCAGGGGGTTGTCTCTCTATGAGTATTTTGTCAGCTGAATCAAACCATTTTTGATACTCTTCCACAAATAAAGGTATGAGATCTACCATACCATTTGTGCGTATGTACTTGTAGTCTTCTAAACTTACCTTTTTCATCTTTTGGACGTTAATTTTTGGATTATCTTCAAACTCAGCTAAAACAAGGCCCATATTGTGATATCCTATATCAATCGCCAGGACCCTCATATCTTTATCTGAAAGATTTTCCTTAAATATAGTAAATGAAGAACAAGACAAAGACACAACTACTTTGGTTTGTGATTATCGCACTCATTGTTGCTATAGGTTATATGACATACAATCCCCAAGTCGTCAAAGTTCCAGTAGAAGTACCTGTTATTGTTACACCCCCTCGCCCAGTTCGAACACGGGAAACGCGTAGGGAGCCAGAGTTTAGGGGGCCACCTATAAAACAATACAAACCTGGTCATATGCAACAAATGGGCTTACTCCTTGGTGAGGGTAACATGACACTCCCTCTTTATGGTAAAGAGGTACGTGGGCGTAGAGATAGATATCACTACTACACAACCACGAGTGGAGACAATCTATACCCCATCCCAGTGAGTCACAATGGCCGGGACTGCATCGATGACATAGGATGTCAGGAGCTATATGGTAACGAGTCAGTAAATGTCACCGGTAAAGATGGTTCATTCGATGTCAAGATGTACAGGACCGATGACTTTTTTTAAGATGTCATATTCCCTTTGTTGAAATCCGGAACTTTTTGAAAATTTAGCCTTTAGATTAAGTAGTTCTTTGACTGTATCTTCATCGAGACTTTGAACAAAATCCTTTTTTGTCTCGATGTCGTCAAGTTGGTTATGTTCTTTTTGTGCCTGTACATACGGCCATGTATGTTTTCTAAGAGCATTTACCTCAATTTGAAGTTGTATAATTTGTGGTAACAAAACTTCTCTTATAAGTTCTTCAGCCATACGTGAAGAATGTTTATTATCTTTATACTTGAGTATTTTCTTAAGTATTAGTATATGCAATATAGAGACTTGAAAAATAAAGCTAAAAAAATGGGTCTTCGTGTTACCAAAACAGTTGATGGTAAGAGAATTAAACTCACAGCTAAAGAATTACGATCCAAAGTTACCAGAAATTTCGAAAATAGCGTTAAAAATGCACAAAAGGTTATCCGAATTTGTAGGACAGTGGTATCTCCATCTACATATTCGATGGCTATACCCCCACCTCCACCTCCACCTCCCCCTCCACCTCCCCACTCTAAGCCCAAAATTAACAATGCTCGCGCTAAGCTCATAGCTGAATTGAAAGCCAATTTAAAAAGAAGGGGGCTTAGTAAGTAACGATGTTATCATATATACTCAGTTACATACCTGGGACAAAATCATATTATAGAAGGACTCTAGAACTTGAAAGACTTTCAGATGAATGGGAACGAAGTTCCATATCCTATTACAAAGTAAAGCGAGCATGTGAAATAATGAATGACTTTCATGAAGAAAATTGTGTTATTAACGAGGATACAACTAAAAGACTTGAGAAAATATCTCAAGAATGTTTGGATTACACTTTAGCTAAACATCTTAAATTAGATAAGATGAAGACTCTGTTACATACGTGGGAAGGTGAAAATGTAGATATAGTACGTGTAAATGTGTATGAGTACGTGGAATCACTGAGAAAAATAGACGACGATCTCGTATTTTACGAATCTATAGAAGAATTCGTAGAGAAATATCTTGGTGAAGAACTCTACGAACGCTTGGAAACTGTTATTCGATTTTTTAAACAATTGGACAATCTCAGGAGAAATATATGATGTATACCATATAATGATAGTCGCACTTATTTTACTTATGTTTTTTTCCAGTTTTTGGATCATGGTGTATTCTTATGGAATGATACCACAGACAAAAACACACTTTTTAAGAGTCATGAAAGCTGATCAATTGAAGGAAATTGTCAAAGAATTTAAAAATGATAGTGGTTCCAATACATGTAAAAAAGTAAAAAAACTGTTCGGTGGTAATGGAGATATTGGACGCATACTTGAGAATTATCCTAATGACATTTATACATTTGAAAATGGGATAGAATCAAAAAAAGCTGTAATTGAAAATTATATAGGAATAAATGATAAATTTACGGATGAACATTTTGATGATAAATTAGACTTATGTTTAGACCCGTCATCTTCCAACGGCTCCCCTAACTAAAGTAATACCAAATCTTTTAAACATGAACTTATCAACACCTTGGAATGTAGGAAAACTCCAGAGATACCAACGGGACCAAAAACCAGCCCCGTCGATACCGCTTATTTTCCAATCCTCTTTATCACTTCTGTTGATACTTAACATCTTATCTTGAATCTTCTTGGGATCTCGCTCAGATGTGATGTACTTCGGTACCCGTCCCCCGTGTCTAAGAATATACGATCTCATACGAGAAGGAGTCCCATGTTTTGTATAATCCGAAAATCCATGAGCACCAAAATCAACAGTTCTTCCGTCTTCTAGTGTTGCCCTGAACTTCTTTTTAAGATTAGGGCTACGAGTAATTTTGACGCGCATACTTATTATGTATCAATAAAATTTACTTGCACATTTGGCAACCGTAGTTTTCCTTCTTGGGGAGGAAGAAAGGACGCTCAGGACCACGCTTGACCATGAAAATGTGATCATAAATGTGGAGTAGAGAGATGGTGAGAGCGAGAGCAATAGCAACCATACCCTTATTCTTGCGGGCAGTGATCATGTAGTAAAGAACGGTCGCCACGAGAATCATCTGAACGATGGAAAATTTGGGCATTGTGAAACGCTTCTCAACGGTCTCAACTTCCTCTGTGGGTTCGGGTTCAGCATATTTCGACTTGTATCCAATAGCCATGTTTTATTATCTACCAAGAAATTAATGTGGACTCTCACAGTGATCCCGGCTCTGATGGTATTACATGATTATATGAAGGCACCTATAGACCGCCTGTATTTCACCAACTTATGGAGACCTCTACTCGGTATTCAGAACACCTTCAGAGATGCAATACATTGTGTATCGACACATAATGTCCAAAAATACCCTGGACTTTTGTTACTTAAACTTCACTATCAAAAAATCAAAGATGAATTTGAACGGATTTCCTTGACACTGACTAAGAAGTACCAACATGATCATGATAAGTGGTCACCACATAACATGAATTATTGTTTCTATGAAGTTAAGGACTTTCCCATTCTTTGGAACTTAATAAATCAGATTTCATGTGTAGATAAAGAACGACCACATTTTGCCGTCATAGATGGTCCTATGATTATTCCACCACATAGAGCTGAGTCTAATAAACGTCTTAGATATCAACTTACTTTAGAGGGTGACGGTGACTGTAGTTTATATACTGAAAATGGTAGGCACATACACAAAGAAGGTGAAGAATTCCTCTTTGATCATGGGAGATACCACGAACTCATAAAAATAGGCGAGGGGAAACGGGTTGTTCTCATCTTAGATATTCACAGGTGATTTCGACATACCGCTTCATACATATCACTTCCACCTATAAGTTCCAGGGTTTTATCTTTGACGATCCTTTTGGTAAAAGGACCGGGTGTTCCATCATTACAATGCATACACAGTGCTGAAAGTTTAGTTACATCACTTGCGAGGGGGATACAATCGATGAGTTCACCAAACTTTCTCTGAAAACAGTCTCCATCAAGACCTGCGATAATAATCGATTTTTCTAGGTATAAACACCCTTCTATGAATTTTTTAAGTCTGGGAAAGAATTGTGCTTCATCTATGGCTATTATATCAGCCTGTTCAAATTCATCTGTATCTATGATATCAAATAGGTCATACACTTTGTGGCAATTAAACTTAACATTATCGTGAGTTTTGAGAACTTCTTCAGGTGATCTGGTATCTTTCGCCGAGTTAATGATCATGACTTCCTTACCTATTACTTTTAGACGCTTAAGTTGTCGGATAAGTTCTGAAGTTTTACCAGAAAACATATTCCCCATAATAATTGAAAGTCCCATTATCACCTTATTATTATAATATTGTATTTTTTATATGGGTGAACTTCACAGGGCAACTTTTAATGGCCACACGGGATATTACAATCCTAGGACAGGACGCGTCAGATTCGGGAAATGTATTTACCCAAATATTGCATCGGCTATAAAATATCTTAAGGAGTGACCTTAATGAACACAGGGTTTTCGGGTCTAACAAGGAATAGTCCAACTTGTAAGACCCTTCGTGCGAATTGTGATCCAACTATTATCGTACTACTTTCCACATACTTACGAGAATTTGGTCTATGATGATCTAATACCTTCTTCATAGATAGAATCCTTCTTATAGACACATTATTACAATGTGTAGTATTTAATTCAAGATTAACCGGTTCATTGTACCTTCCCCATATACTGTTAAAAAATAAATCGATATGTTTAGGTTTAGTACTATCGGTTATCATCAGAGAACATGTTCGTCCCATTTATATTATGTGTGATAAAAAATATCACTAAAAAACAAGAATGCCTCTCACCGATGCTCAAATTGCTCGAAAAGTTGGGCAACTGCGTAGAACAGAAGGTCAAATCTATGCACCCCTCAAATACTTCAGGGGGCTTGGGACTCTCAAGGAGGTTGAAACTCGTTACAAGAAGATGCTCAAAAAAGACTACACCAAGTTCCGAACAGACGAAGGACGAAAGACGAAGACTTCCTCCTACACCCAAAAGTTCCGGAAAAGGTACGGCTCAGGTGTTAAGTCGTTGCCAGATATTGCGAAGGCTACTGGCATTCCTTTAAAGACTGTGAAGACCATCTACAATAGGGGACTCGCTGCATGGAGAACCGGGCACCGGCCGGGAGCCTCTCCACAGGCGTGGGGGTACGCTAGGGTGCACAGTTTCGCCACTAAGGGGAAGACGTACTACACGGCTGATAAAGATCTGCGTTAAATACAAGATGGTTCACCTAGAACGAATACATGAAGAAATACGTGTTTTAAACATAAAAGACGAAACTCTACTCTCGTTTCGTGTTTTTGTAAATTTTGTTAAACGGGTAGATTATTTGAATAGTATTGGGTTGGGAATTTTACCCGATCGTAAAACTTTGACAGATGAGGAGAGTAATGAAATGGGGTATCTCGATACATATTTTAAAACCCTAAAATCTCTATTTCCAGTGTTATACTGTAAGTGGAACCGAAGGTCGAGTTAAAGAAATTAGTATAGGAGAATGTAATGAACGTTCCAGAACATTTTAAGAAACTTTTTCAAAGTAAAGACCTCACAATGAATCAAAAAATGATGACGCTCATGGCATTCATGCCAGAGATTCCATACAACGCAGAAACTGCGAAAATGTGGGAAGATGGAGAAAATGTGGGTAAGGACATCAAACGCCTCGTAGATGAGGGTAAGATCCGTTTAGATGGTTTCGATTCAGATTTTATATTAAAAGTTACTGAGTTTTAAAGCTCTATACAATGGTAACTGAACTCCGGCTATATGAATAATTGATTTCAACTGTTCATGTTTGATATATACTGAATTCCATATGAAACATGCACATGCGATACCACTCCACATAAATACGTAGTAATCTGCAACATTGAAATTTACATATATGATGAGTATGAAATTACATAGTATGTCATACCACTTTATGAAAACGTTAGTGGGTGCTAACACGTGAAAGAGTAATCCGTTATATAAAACTATATAAGCTATCAATGAGTCCGTACGTAGATAATGAACTATGTAGGGAACCAAACCAATTGCCCGAATATTCATGATATGAATTACAATTATTACTTTATGTAGATTTTGCACGAGGACTTCTTTGCCAACTCTGATATATGTGATAACCGCTTGTATCCACGATTTCAACATCTTCTAAGTGGTAGAGTTTCCATATATGTTCAATGCGATCTCTAAAAACTGCTTTATCAAAATCTGATAATTCGTCGTAAAGACTTCTATAAACTGTCACCATGAGAAGACCTTTATGATCTTCCATTTCGTGAATGAGGCCAATAAAGGGGTCTTTAAAATACATAGTGATAGATTGAAACATGTTATGTGCATCATATAGACGTTGAGGTCTTTCAGAATTTTTTGTAGTTATAAGCATATTATTATTTATAGTATATCTTTTATACTCGTTTAATAGTACTATATCTCTCATTTGCTTCTGGATCAGCTTGATCGGGGTCGATTGCAATCTTGTGTTTTACGTAATATGGTTTTGCTTCTCTCACGGGATTACTCGATTCATAGGGAATGGATGAGTGATGGAGACAAATACGAACCTTACCATCAGGGTTTCGCTTGTAACCAAAAGTGTACTCAACTTCTGAAATTTCACCAGTTGTAGCACAAGTAAATTCATACGTTCCCATAGCGTGTGCTACTTCGTTGTGACAGTCGATTTGGTGATTGTCGAATACAACTTTACTGAAACCCTTTTTGGCGTTTATAGCGAAGCCCTGATCTTCTTTGAAACCACCGACTATAGCATCATGACCCACGAAATAAGACATTGCGTCGTTGGCGGTAGGACGAAACTGTTTCTGTGCAGCCTTAGTCGGTTTGAAGAGTACATTGGAGTGATCATATCCATAGAGTTCTCCCGCACGATCACCTGCGAGACCCACATAATCACCACCCGTTAGGAAAGAAGTTGATATATCTATGATAGATTGTGCCCAAAAGTTCTGTGCATCTATGACTTCACCCCTCGTCACATGGTCGGTGCTTACAGGGGTACGAAAATTATCGATCAGATGAGAGGCTTCATCCATAGGTGGAGAATATCTAGACCTTTGTGTAGTCTTTTTTAAATGCATACCTCGAGCTGCATTGATTTCTGTATCATATTGATCAGGATCGGTAAATACTCGAGTTTTAACGTTTCGTGCGATATTAATACGTGTAAGGGCGAAAGACATGTTTTCTATTTTAATGCATTTATTCTTTATCTTTATTCTCACTCGGACGAATAGCCCACTTGTTTTCTTTCTTAAACTTCTTATAGTCAATTTCCTCGATTTTGAAAATCTTCTTAATGAGTTCTTTGATAGGGTGCACTGTCTCCGCCTTTTTGGGTTCGCCGTCTTCGTCGTAAGAAGGTGGTTTTCGCCTCCCCTCACCGGGAGCTTCGGTGGGTACGACAAAATCATCCTTGATAGCGTGGGTCGTTACACGTGGACGTATAAAATGCATTCGTGTGAGTGATAAGATCATTTTATTGGTTGAAGCGTATTATCTTTAATATTGTGATTCTAGAAGAGTTTTGGCTACCCCCAATGCAACGAGGCCAACCCCAATTTCCCTATACTCCATCTTGAGTAGACGACCAGCGATAGTCATCGGCATAACCCATGAAGTGATTTGGAATAGGCTGTAGTTGATTAAATCTTGATCAGGGAGAGCAGAACGAATTTTTACATTGCGAACATATTTTCGTGGTTGTTTTTTCTTACTTGATAACACGACACGTGTGTGTTGTACATGTATAGGTTTAGCTAGAGCTAACATTCCTATTTTTCGAGAGTTTCTTATCTTTAAACACCTAAGTGGAACTTATCTACTTCAAATATCATTCTACTATATTCATCATGAACGCTATGTCCATCACTGATTACATCCTCAAGCTCGAAAAGCTCAACGACGAGTCTCGTACCAAGATTGAGCAACTGAAGACACTCCTTCAAGAAGCTCACGATGAAAGGGTCTCTGCTTTAGAGAAGCTTTCTCTCTATGATACAACTTCTCGTGTCACTGATAAAACTATCAAGGTTGTCAATGACAAGAACACTGACATTACAGAGTATCTACTTACTCTCGCAGAATGTGTGGATGAGTACTTCAAGACTGTCGCCTACCGACGAGCTGCTGAAGTTGTTGCTGATCTTCCTTACGAGGTTCTCAGTGGTGAAAGTCTTCTACACCTCAATGGCATCGGTAAGTCCATTGCCTCCAAGATCGACGATTTCCTTGAAGATCGCGATTCAGACTACGAGGAGTCCATTGCATCAACCGAATCTGATGCAGAGTCTGTTGCCTCTAATGATTGTGACTCGGATGGAGAGGAGTCTGATGACTACTATATTTCCTACAATCATGACATCTACACGATGCTCATGAACGTAGCTGGCTCCGAGAAAGATGGTTACAAGCGTCAGGCGTATGTCCGAGCGGCTTCCAAGATTTACAATCTCCCCTACAAGATTACGAATGGTAAAGAAGCCATGAAACTTCAAGGAATTGGCAAGTCCATTGCCAGTAAAATTGACGATTTCTTCCATGAGAACAGGAACTGTGATCTCGTGGATTGCTTCATAAAGCTCGGCAACTTGGAGGATGATCACTACAAGTCTGAAGCCTACTGGAATGCCGAAGAAAAGCTCCGCGATCTCAACTTTGAGGTCACCTCCAGTGATCAAGTCAAGAAAATTAAGGGCTTTGGTCCTTCCATTTGTGCTAAGATTGATGAGTTTTTCAAAACTGGAACCATGAAGAGGATCGAGGAACTTTCTAGAACCTAAGTAAAACATAGAAATTTTAATAAATATAAAAAAATGTCTGTTGATTTTCGTGTTGCGTTTTGCCAGGCTACACAGTCGCTTTGCCCCGACGTGCAACGTGTCATTTGGGGTGACGTTTTACCCCATGAAGTTAAGAGGGAACGAGTGGCGGCCACTTTCGCTGCGATGAGAGCCAAGATTATCGAGCTTGAGAGTGCTGAAGATGACGAAGATGCCCAGATGCATTTGGATCTACTCCTCGGAATGCCTGTATACTCCCCAGATGGAGTAGATGAAGATGAGTTGAGGACTCAACGTAGAATGGCGGCCTTCTCGGGGAAGGCTAGTGCTCTAGCCAGTTGGAAGTGGTATCGTAGATATTTTCTTTGTAATAAATAAACAATGACTCCAGTACTCGTTTCCGTGGACAAGGCGGGTGATCTCAAGTTGGGGCGCAAGAAGTGCCGTCTCCACAAGAAGGCTGAGGTGATGAAGGTTGCTAAGAAGTATGGTATTGTTCAAACTGAAAAACTCACAATTAAAGAGATGTGTGAGGGCCTTAAGGTGCGCGCCAAGAACACCCCCCTTGCGAGGGATCTACTCCGCCATGCTGCCAAACGGGGTGTTCGCACTGATAACTTACATCTGTACACCAACAACAAGAATAACGTCCCCCTCGCCAAGTTGTACCCCGAGGCTGCTAAGAAGCGTGCCGCCGCCAAGAAGAAGGCACTTACACCCTCTATGAAGGCTGCTCTTAAAAAGAAAGCGGTCACCAATTTCATGAAAGGCATGGTTACAACAAATTCAAACATCAAAAAACTTCGGGAACTTAACGAAAAACCTTCCAAGAAAGCTCAACCCCTCACCAAGAATGAGGCTGTTAAGCGTATTATGGCGATGAAGGGTCTCCAGAGGAATGCCAAGATGAAGTTAGTAAGCCGCATCGGTGTGGGAGCCATGTCTCCTCGTCGCGTCGTCAAGGTGGGTCGCGAACTTTCTAGGTTAAATGCTCCTGCTTAGTGGGATCCTCTAGAGTCGACCTGCA
>JGI24921J38492_100516_pt1 | contig 36819 bp, 47 predicted proteins | sample LinPFosmplate9_FD_38492 | JGI IMG/M metagenome (IMG submission 38492)
TGCAGGTCGACTCTAGAGGATCCCACGTAATATCTTGACCAGAAAATACTATAGTACCTTTTTGTGGTTCCAGTGCACCACAAATAGTTTTAAGAATTGTAGTTTTTCCGGCCCCATTTCCTCCCAAAATACTAACGATTTTCCCCTCATGAACGTCGAGGCTTATTCCACGAATCGCCATTACAGGACCATAGAACGTTTCTATATTGCGCACTTGTAATAATGGAGATTCGCTCATTTCGCATCTCCTAGGTAGGCGGAAACAACATCAGGATGGCTCTTTACAAAGGTATGACTCCCTTCTGCGACAACCCTACCATTGACAATTGCCAGCACCCGGTCGGAGACCTCAGCCACTAGGGACATGTTGTGTTCAATCAAGACGACGGTAATATTCAAGTCTCGCCTGATATCCTCGATCCAAAACCCCATTTCCTCTGTCTCCTCGAGGTTGAGTCCTGATGAGGGCTCATCTAGCAATAATAGCTTGGGCTCAATGCAAAGGGCCCTTGCTAGTTCAATCTTCTTTCGCACGCCATAGGGCAGGCCCGAAATCATTTGGTTTCGATAGTGAGCTAGCTCCAGAAAATCGATTACTTCCTCCACCTTTCTTCGATGTTCCAGTTCCGCGTCTACAACACTATCGGTGAATAACATTTGACGCCACCAGCTTTGATTGTTGTGCACATGTCTACCCACCAGGAGATTTTGTAAAACAGAAGCATGCTCGAACAGCTCCAGATTTTGAAACGTTCTGGCGATACCTAGGCGTGCAATATCTTTTGCGCCAAGCTCCAATAAGTCATTATCGGAAAAGTGCAGCTGCCCAGATAGGGGCTCATAGAAGCGGCTTAATAAATTGAAGATGGTAGATTTTCCTGCGCCATTTGGTCCGATGATTGCGAACACAGAACCCTCTTCGATAGCAAAACTTACATCATCAACCGCTTTGACGCCACCAAAGGAGATTGAGAGGTTTTTGATTTCAAGAAAGCTCATCTTAATCGCTCTGTTTTCAAGTAGGCTCTCTGTCGCTTAAAACTCTTGCGCCTATAAATGGGGAAGAATTCCATATAGCTTCGAATTTTGACCCAACGGCTGTAGATTCCGGTCGGCTCGAATGCGATCACGCTGACCAGTATGACTCCAAAAACGAGTGGCTCTATTCCTGGTAAGCCTCCAATCGAAGATGGCAGGATGTCTTTCGCAATAGATATTCCAGTTTCCAGCACACCAATCAATACAGCTCCAAAAAATACACCATGGACAGTGCCAAGACCTCCTAATACAATCATCAATAACAGCTGGATGGACAATAAAATTCCAAATATTTGCGGTGTCAGAAACAACATATAGTGTGATAAAAAAGCTCCTGCTAAACCTGTTATGGCAGCTGACACAGTAAAGGCAAAAACTTTAATTTTCATCGGGTTCACACCCAATGCTTGGGACGAGATTTCGGAGTCTCTTACTGCAATCATTGCGCGACCCAGCGGAGAGCGCAAAATATTCAATACTATCAGAGTGGTAGCGACTAAGATGATCAAGACAAACAGGTAGAGCTCCCAGGACTGCCATATTTGATAGCCAAACAGTATTGGAACATCGACCATCATGCCACGATTACCTCCAGTGATACTGTTAAGATGGCCAGCAAAATCCTCCACAATAATAGCAAAAACCAACGTTGCTATTGCCAGATATATGCCTGACATCCGTGCTGCAGGAATGGCAACTAGCAGCCCTCCAGTCATGCTCAGCAAGGCGGCCATTGGCAGCGCTACAAAGGAAGAAAACCCCTGGGCTAAAAACCAGGCATTCGTGTAGGCGCCGATCGCCAAGAATGCTGCGTGGCCTAGACTGACCTGACCTGTAAAACCGGTTAACACCATTAAACCCAAACCTGCCATGGCAAAGATAAGCACACGCGTTGCCTCGCCGATATAATACCCATCGAGTATCAGTGGCGCAGCGAACAACACAAGGATTAGTAAGCCATACCAAAAGCGGTGCCCTCTATGTTTTGCTAGATTTAAGTCTTGCTTGTAATTAGTTTTGAACAGGATTCTCATATCAAAGCTTCTTTTTATGAATTTGAGCAAATAATCCCTGTGGTCGTAAAGCCAGCACTATCAACATTACAATGTAGACCATACTACCCTTGACTGCAGGAATATATGCAGCCGCAAAGGGTTCTATAATACCAACAATCAGCCCCCCAAGAATAGCGCCAGGCATCGATCCGAAGCCTCCTATCACGGCAGCGGCAAAAGCCTTAATGCCCAGCAAGCCGTTCATCGGCTCAATCAGTGTGATTGGGGCCAATAGAATGCCAGCCAGAGCTGAAATTGCTGCAGCAACAGCCCAAACAGCGGAAATGATAACTCTCACGGGAATCCCAGAATAGTATGCGGCAAGCTGGTTTTGAGATGTAGCTTTCATGGCAACACCCCATTTAGAGTAACGGAAATATGCCCATAGAATTGTTATCAATATTACTGTTACAGCAATAATTGCCAACCGCTCATTGCCTATAACAATCCCGAAAAAGCTGCTAAAGCCTGAAATAGGGCTATCGATAGTCAACGGTACATGCCCCCAAATCATCCCTGCAGCCGCACGAAAGATGATACCCAACCCTAGGGTTAGAATGATAACGGCGAACTGAGGTTGTCCAATCACTCGACGGACTATGAGAATGTCGACAAGAGCGCCAAACAATGCCATGACAATAAGCGTAGCGGGAACGCCGAGCCAGAAAGGCATGCCCAAATCCATTATTAATGTCCAGGCAACAAACGAGCCCAGCATCATCATATCGCCCTGAGCAAAATTAACCATCTCGGTGGCCTTGTATATCATCACAAAGCCTAATGCCATCAAGCCATATATGCAGCCTTGACTGATACCAACTATAAGCAATTGAAAGAACTCATTCATTGACTTTATTCATAGCCATTAAATTAGTTCTTTTAAAGCAAACAATCTCACTCATTTGCTTTGCAGTATATAGTTTTGCCTCCATTTTTCATCTCGCTCCGCTATTTTCTGCTTTAAATAATACAGGGCTTCACTCTCTAACAAGTAACCTTATAGATTATTATTCAGACTTTCAAGGGGGTGGGGCAATAAAAAGTTAAGAGTTAGCTTTGAGCTCCCTTCTTAAAACCTTGCCAACATTCGTTTTTGGAATTTCACTTATGAATTCGACATGTTTTGGAACTTTATAGGCAGTTAACTTTTCACGGCAAAAGCTAATAAGTTCGTCCTCAGATAAGCTTTGACCCTCATGCAGGACTATAAACACCTTCACACTTTCTTGAGAATTTTCACCTTTGATACCAACACAACCGCATTCCAAAACAGCTGGATGTTCATTAACTACAGCCTCTACCTCGTTTGGAAATACATTAAATCCAGAAACTATGATCATATCTTTTTTACGATCAACAATAAAAATATTACCAGTTTCATCTACTCGAGCAATATCTCCAGTCATGAACCAATTATTTTCATCAATACCTGAATCTTCAGATTTCCAATAACCACTCATAACTTGCGGACCACGTACACATAATTCTCCAGGCTCGTTTAGCTCGGTGATTGCCTGGTTATTTTCATCACGAATTTCCACTTCAGTATAGGCAGCAGGAAAACCAACAGAGCCGGTAAATTCAGTTTGTCTATAGTCATTAACACTAACAAGAGGTGAAGTTTCGGTTAAGCCGTAAGCTTGCCAAATAATCGAATTTGTTACCTCATACCATCTCTTTGCAGTTGTATCTAATGCCGCCATCCCACCACTTAAGGACATAATCAGGTTACTAAAATCTAAATCTTTAAAACCATCACTATTTAGTAGCGCTTCATAAAGTGTATTGACGCCTGAAATCATATGAAACTTATGTTTTTTCAGAATTGAAATAAAAGTTTTAAGGTCCCTTGGGTTTGTCACGAGAACACTCTTGCCTCCAATATGAAACAACATGAAGTTGTGCACAGTAAGGGCAAAAATGTGATAAAGCGGTAGTGGACAAATAGCAACTCTTTGCTCATTATCAGAGTTTTTATACATTTTTGGATCTAGAGTAAAAAAAGCTTGAATAATGTTTGCTAGAATATTTCGATGTGTCAGTATTGCACCCTTAGACACTCCAGTTGTGCCACCAGTATATTGCAAAAATGCGGTATCATTTATCGATATTTCAACACTAGAAAAATCTATTTTTGCACCTTCGTTTAAAACTTCTGTGAATGCTAGTGTGCCATTTATATTAAATTTTGGTACTAATTTTTTAACCTTTCTGGCAACAAAATTAATAACCTTTCCTTTAAAACCAAGAAGATCTCCAATAGTAGTAACTACCACTTTATCTACACTAGCAAGATTTGATTTTTCGACAACATGGGCAACCCCTTCCCAAACCAGCAATAACTTAGCATCACTATCTCTTAATACATGCTCTAATTCTCTTGGAGTGTATAGAGGGTTTATATTTATGACAATAACTCCAGCCATTAATGCACCATAAACAATGACTGGGTAAGCCAACATATTCGGCATCATAAGTGCAATTCTGTCTCCAGGCTTGAAATTTTGACTGAGCCATGAGGCAAAGGAATTTACTTGTAAAGAAAGCTCATCAAAAGACATCTCAACACCATAACTTTCAAAAGCTATTTTTTCACCATGCTTATTGCAAGAGTTAGTAAAAAAATCTACTAGATTTGCATTCTCTTTAAAAAATTCTGTATCTTCAAGTTTGTTTGGTATCTCTGTTTCCATATGTCCCCTTTTGTTTGATGATTAATTCTTCTCCAATTTATTAATTAAGATTTCTTTATACTGATCGTAGACCTCACCATCTTTCTTAAATGCATAACAAGAGTTTGCAAATTTCTTTTCAATTGACTTGACCTCATCTAAAGAGATTGTTTTAACATCACCACCAGTTTTTTCTTTCCAAAGTGTTTGATAAGCAATTGTACCTGCATGGGCTAATAAGTCAGTAATATGACGACAACCTTTTTCTCCACCCAACATTTTAATTACTTTTCTATTAAAGCCCGCTATTAGATATTCACCTTTTAATTTTTGACAATTTTTTACCGCTTGTGGACAAACATTATAAGGAGATGCACTAATAATCGCTTCTATATCAATAATTTTTCTGTCGTCATCAAGGGTTAACCTGACAGCCATATCATGTAGAGGCTCGCCAGCACTAATATAGCCTCTATGCATATTTTTAAATGAGAATGTCTTACTATCAATGAGAAAAACTTCGATATCCCAAAGCCCATCCTCTCTTTTATAGCCCTTACCTTCAATTGTTCTATTGTGCTTTAAATCCCTCTTAACTGGCTTAGATAGCATTTTTTTCCTTATAAAATCCGACTTTTAGATTTATCGTGCTGTTGTTCTAATTCTATCACTAAATCTTCAACACTGGGCACATTGGAAATAGAGCCAACACCCTGTCCTGCTGAAAAAATATCACGCCATCTCTTGGCAGTAACTTTACTTATATCAAAATCTACTTTGAGTTTTTGTTTTATGAGTGGCATTATCATTCTCTTTATATCACTCAATGTTTTTTTAAAGCCACCATCTTGAGTTGAAATCCCGGCATTTTTCAAAGACTGCTCTAGCCAATTTCCGTTAACACCTGTAATTTTATTGGACTTAACAATCTCACTTGCTGTAGCGTTTAGTATCATCTCTTTGTATTCATCAGTAGCGTCACTTTCTTGAGTTGCGATAAAGCGAGTTCCCATGTAGGCCATATCTGCACCTAAAGCCTGAATCGCTAGTATAGAATCACCCGAGCTGATACTTCCACCAACAATAATTATGCCATCAAATATTTCTCTTACCTCTGAGACAAAAGCAAAGGGAGATAAATCTCCAGTATGCCCGCCAGCTCCACTACAGACTAAAATTAAACCGTCTACTCCAACACTAATTGCTTTTTTTGAGTGATATAAATTTATAACATCTGAAAAAACCAATCCGCCATACTCATGAACTTTCTCTACAACCTCCTTAGGGTTTCCGAGTGATGTTATTACGATAGGGGGTTTGTACCTAAGGATTAAATCTAAATCATCATTACTTCGAGCATACATCTTACTAACAATAATATTAACTGCCCAAGGAAGCGCATCTTTGCCAGTACCTAAGGCTGCTGTTATTTCTGAAAAGGTTTCATCCAAAGCTTCCAATGTTCGACTATTCGCCGTTGGGAATGAGCCAACAATTCCCGCCCTTGATGAGGCAATAACTAGCCTTGCGTTTGACACAATAAACATTGGCGACTGAATAATTGGCAGTCTTAATTTTTTGATAAAGTTTTTATTTTCCATTTAATTTCTTATATTTTTGATAATGCCAGCAGCGCCCATGCCAGTACCTATACACATGGTGACCATACCATAATCAATGTTTTCTCTTTGCATAGCTGATACTAGAGTTGCTATGCGTATAGAACCCGTTGCGCCTAATGGATGTCCAAGAGCGATAGCACCGCCCAGTGGGTTGACTTTCTGAGTATCCAAACCTAACTCACTAATGACGGCCAAAGATTGTGCTGCAAATGCTTCATTGAGCTCTATCCAGCCAATATCATCAAGACTTAATCCCACCGATTTTAAAACCTTAGGGACAGCCTTTATAGGCCCAATACCCATTATTTCTGCAGGAACACCTGCAACTGAAAAGCCCATAAATTCTGCTTTCGGTGTTAGGTTATATTTCTCGACCGCTTCTTCACTAGCAACTAGAACAGCTGCTGCTCCATCAGACATTTGTGAGCTATTTCCAGCGGTCACTGAACCATCCTGCGCAAATACAGTTCTAAGCTTGGCTAAAACTTCAAGGCTTGTATCCTCTCTCGGCCCTTCATCCTGAGAAACGGTTTTAGAGTTTGATGTGTACTCCTTAGAATCTATGGAGTAACCATTTTCAATTGTAGTAATTGGTGAAATTTCATTTACAAATGAGCCGTTGCTATTAGCCAAGATTGCTTTTTGGTGACTATCAAAAGCAAACTCATCCTGAGATTCCCTTGAAATATTATATTTCTGAACAACCTTTTCTGCTGTCAATCCCATTCCATAAGCAATTGAAATATTTTCATCAGACAAGATTTTTGGATTCATTGATGGCTTGAATCCTGTCATAGGAACGCTACTCATACTCTCTACTCCGGCAGCAATCACTAGATCTGCAGAACCTGACTTAACAAGATCTGCTGCATTAGATACTGATTGAAGTCCTGATGAGCAAAATCTATTGAGAGTGTATGCTGGAGTCGAGTCTGGCAAGCCAGCAAGCAATGTTGCTATGCGAGCAATGTTAAGCCCTTGAGGGCCTTCTGGCATCGCGCAACCAACAATAATATCATCGATATTTTTATTAATTTCTTCGCTTGCGTCAGATGCTATTAGGACACTTTTTATCGCATGAACTAATAAGTCATCCCCTCTAGTTTTAGACAGTAAACCTCTAACTTTACCAACTGGAGTTCTTTTTGCATCAATAATATAAGCTTTTCTCATCATATTCTCCAATTAATTACGAAGTGGTTTACTATTTCTCAGCATGTATTCAATTCGGTCCTGAGTTTTCTTAGTGCTTAAGAGTTTAATAAAATACTTCCTTTCAAGATCTAGAATCATTTGTGAATTAACCGTAGTATTTTCTTCAACTTTTGAACCAGTCATTACTTTAGCAAGATGAGTAACAATATAATTGTCATGCTCCGATATAAAATGCCCTTCATGAAGATTTGCGACCTGTGCCATAATATTAGCATAACCCGCCTTACCAACAACTTTAAAAGTTGAATCTAAAGGGGACTTAAATCCTGAATCAAGTAATGCTAATGCCTGCTGTTTTGCAACATAAAGCAATTCATTTGGGTTAGCAATAATGACATCATCAGCTTTTAAGTAGCCCATCTCTTTTGCTTCTAAAGCGCTTGCAGAAACTTTGGCCATAGCAATCTGCTCAAAGTACTTAGAAAGTAATGGAAAAATATCATCTGACTCTTTATTGGTAAACGCCCTTAGCGTCATTTCCTTGCTACCACAACCTGCAGGAAGAGCTCCGATACCCACTTCAACTAGGCCGATATAAGAATTCATTGATGCAACGACTTTGTTGCAATGCAAAAGTAACTCACAACCGCCACCCAAAGCCAATCCATCAACTGCTGCTATGGTTAATATTTTGCCATGCTTTAAACGCATAAATAATTCTTGCAACATAGCAACAATCTTTTTAATCGAGTAAAGTTTTCCTAGTTTAGGTAACTCTGGATGCATTAATTCAAAGGCCTTCTTCTTAGCTTTTGAAGTAACGCCTGGGTCTTTTTCTAAAAGGCCTAACTTAATGGCTGAAATGATTTCATACAGATTTGCTCCAGCACAGAAGTGCTCTTGTTCCTGCTTAAAGATTAATGCATTAAAACCATTATCTTCAAGAAAGTCAAGGCACTTTGGCAGCTCAGTCAAAACGCTTGAACTTAAAACATTCATCTTCGTTTTAAACGAAATGCTAGCAACACCATCTCCTATATTAACTAGCTTAGTTGACTCACCGTCTAGCAAAATTTCTTGTTGATGCTGCTTCTCACCTTTTAACAGAGGTTTGAGTAACTGCCTGTCATAGACTGGGTGAGAAGATCTAGGAGTGTATTGATTTTTATTTGGATCATAGGCTCCTTCATCTGAATAAACAAAGGATTTATCAAGAACCCAAAATGGTAAAGACTCGCTTGAGAGGGCTGTTCCATTATTGATATCCACGTTCAAGCTATCTCTTACTTCACTCCATCCTGTGAGTTGAACTTGTTCAAATATACCTCTCTGCCATGCAAAGCCTGATTTTAGAGCTAGATCAACACACCTAACTGTTTCAGCAACATGCTCAAGTTGGTAGCAAGCATAATGAAATACATCTCGATGAACAGACCATAAAAATTGAGCTTGAGGATCATCAGATTTGGAAAGGGTGAGTAAAGAGTTTTCGATATTTCCGTTTTCTTTCAGGATTTTTTTGACTTCTGCACTAATGGTTTTATCTGACAGTCTATATTCATCTGAGGCAGGATCATAAACATAAATAACCTTACCTATTTTTTCATATATTCCTTTTTTAGTCTTACTTCCAAGAGAGCCTTCTGCAATTAAATTGTCTATCCAATCTGGAAGTTTAAATAACTCTACCCAAGGGTCGTCTTTGGCATTTTCATAAATATTTTTGACAACGTTAGACATAACATCAAGACCAACAACATCAAGCGTTCTAAATGTAGCGCTTGCAGGCCTCCCAACTCTCTTGCCAGTTAAAGCGTCGACCGTATCTGCGGAAAGAGAGAAGTTTTCTGCATGCTTTAAAACAGCTAAAAAAGAAAAAACACCTATTCTATTTGCAATAAAAGCCGGGCTGTCTTTTGCATAAACAACCTCTTTGCCTAAAGCAGAAGTAATGAAGCCCTCAGCCTTATGAAGTAACTTTTCATCGCTAAATGAAGTTCGAATTAATTCAACCAATGGCAAATATCTAGGAGGGTTAAAGAAGTGGACTCCAAAAATTCGACTTCTTAAACTCTCTGGTGAATGCTCAGCAATTTTTTGAATTGATAAGCCAGAGGTATTTGTTACTAATACCGCATTATCATTTACATAAGGTGCAATATTAGAAAATAGCTGTTTTTTGATGTCTAAATTTTCAACAACAGATTCTATTATGAAATCGCATTTAGATAAAACATCCATGGTGTCATATGTTGAGGTTTTAATCAATCCAATAACTGACTTACTTGCCAAAGGTGTAGGCTTCAATTTTTTCATCATGTTAAGTGATTTAGATATAGCCTCATGACTAGTATCGAACATTACAACCTCAAATCCTAAATTAGCAAAGTGTGCTGCAATTTGACCGCCCATTGTTCCTGAACCGAGTACAGCAATCTTGCTAAAAGCTTTATCAAAATATTGTTTCATAGTTTTCCTATTAATTTACGTCTCTTCATTTTCAAAATCGTCGACCTTAAGAGATTCGAGAACCACATCATTCAGTCTCAACCAGTCGTCCCTTTCTTGGCTCGTTAAAGTTTTATTATCAACTAAGCCCTGTAACCATTGCTCTAGTGTTATGCTTGGCTGGTACTTATACCCTGCTTTTTTCGCTTTTTTTCTAAGTACTTTTAGCTTGATACCTGCCTCATAGCCTTGAAACAAAATATAGAACGGATGACCTGGAATCTCTTTTAGATTTGCACACATGCAGGTAGATAAGTTTTCTAATAGCCAATCTATATTGCTAATAGATTTAGAAGTAGAGATTATTAATCTGTCATCAATTTTAGCTCTTGAAACTGAAAATGGAAAAAATAAGAACTTCAATATCGCCTTAAAAAATCTATTAATTGGCATACCCTCTATATTTTCCATCATAGCCATGTCGGCTTCTTTTACTAATCCAAGAATGGATAACTTAAGGACACTTTTTACATTATCATCGTTTTGAAATTTTTCCTCGTATAGTTTCAGGCATGAGCTGATCTCATACATTGCAGAAATTGCATCCGCAAAACGACCAGAGATCATCTCTTTTCTCTTTAGAGAGCCTCCTAATAGCAATGAAGCAATATCAGTTATGCAAGCAAACTTTGCAGATAAGACTGATAAGTTGCGATAGTAAGTCTTAGTAGTTAAGTCGCCATAAGGTTTTGCTAATCGACCTCGAGTCCATGAAAATATAATTGCTCTTGCTATATTATTAATGAAGTTACTGACATGTTTAACTAGAGCCTTGTCAAAATTTTTTAATGAATTTTTACTGTCGTCATGGAGAGCATTTAGCTCATCCAGCATCGTTTTATGGCACCTAATCAAGCCCTGTCCAAAGATCATTAAGCTTCTAGTTAATATATTTGCACCCTCAACAGTAATTGCGACTGGAGCGCCCGCATAGACATTGGCAACATAGTTTCTTTTACCTTGCATAACTGCTCTGCCGCCATGAATATCCATTGCATCAATCGAGGATTGTTGAAGTAGTTGAGTATTTCGATACTTAACTATAGCTGAAATGATTGATGGTCTATGTCCAGCATCAAGCGCCCAAGTCGACAAGTTGATGTTTGCCGTAGCTCTGAAAGCATTGGCAGCAAGATTTGAAAGCTTCTCTTGAATTCCTTCCATATTTGCTATAGGTATACCAAATTGTTCGCGAATTTGTGAATATGTACTTGTAGTTAGGAGCATGGCTTGTGTAGCTGATGCTCCAGTAACAGGAAGAGATATACCTCTACCAACACTTAGACTTTCCATTAGCATTCTCCAGCCATGGCCGATCATCTTGTCACCACCAATAATCCAGTCCATAGGTATAAAGACATCTTTTCCATAGATAGGGCCATTTTGAAATGGCTCTCCAATTGGTCGATGACGTGTACCTATACTCAAACCCTTAGTATTGCGAGGGATAAGTGCACATGTAATACCTAAATCATTTTTCTCATGAAGAGGGTGATCAACTGGTAATAAGTTATCTGGGTCATATGCCTTAAAAGCCAGCCCTATAACTGTAGCAATAGGGGCAAGAGTTATGTATCGCTTTTCCCAGTTCAACCTTAATCCTAATACTTCATTGCCCTCATGCTCACCATAACAGACGATACCATTATCTATTAATGATCCGGCATCAGAACCTGCAACTGTCGAGGTTAGTCCAAAACATGGAATCTCTTTCCCCTTAGCTAAGCGTGGTAAGTAGTATTGTTTTTGATCATCTGTACCATACTTTAAAAGCAATTCGCCTGGCCCTAATGAATTTGGAACCATAACAGATATGCCTAAAAATTGTGAGGCCGAAGAAAGTCTCCCTACAATAATAGCGTGTGCAAAGTGTGAAAATCCAAGGCCATTAAATTCTTTTGGAATAATTAAGCCTAAAAAGCCTTTATCAAAGATATATTTCCAAACCTCTTTAGGTAGGTCTTGATTAGCAACAATGTCATACGAATTAATCATAGAGCACAGTGTTTCAACTTCATTGTCTACAAAGCTTTGTTCTTCATCTGTCAACTCAGTAGCTTCAAGATCTGATAATTGCTCCCAATTTGGATTACCTTGAAATAATTCTGCATCCCACCAAACGCTTCCCGCTTCAAGTGCAATCCTTTCTGTTAAGCCAATTGGAGGTAGTGATTTTCGCATTGAATTAAAAAGTGGCTTTGTAAATATTAAAAGTCTAATGCTAGGAATAAGAAATATTCCTAGTAGAACTAATATACATAGTATGATCTGTGCACCTAGATGATTAGCAATGACGGCACCTGGGTAAGTTAGTCCTATAGCTAAAAGCCATATCTGCCAAATTTTTACCTGTGTCTTTACTAATACAATTAAAAGTAGAACTATAGAAAGCAGAAATGAAAGTAGTGAATATTGAAATATTGTTTCAAGCATAAAATTTATCCTTATTTAGCACCTAAAGAATAACAAATAGGCATTTAACTAATTGAGTAACAAGTATAGTTAAATAAATATAATTTTAGTTGACATAATATAATAAAATATTGATACTTTATAATAATTATTAGAGCCTTTATTATTGCTTTTTACACATGAATATTAACAGTATGGCCTGGAGGTCAATCTTTAGACTGCAACAAATATACCCAAAAGAGGTGGGTGAAATATGCAATAGAATTGGCTTATCAGAATCGATATTATCAAATCAAAATTTAGTGCTGCCAATTAATATGTTTTTAAATTTTTTTATTGAAGCAGAATCTGTTTTTAATGATGACTTGATTACAATAAATTATGCAAGACTCGCTCAAATAAGACCAAACTATGCTGAGGCCTTAGGGTTAATGTTTGTCTACTCTAGGCATTTGAAAGAAGGATTTAAACTACTTAAAGCTTATATTAATATTGAGCTAGAAGGTATCAATGTCTTAATCAAAGAGGAACAAAGCGCTGTTAAAATTCAATTTATTGCAGACCAAAAAGTTAAGCATCCTTCAATATATGAGAATTTATGTCTCTCAATGCTTGCTGTATTTATTAGATCTAAACGATTTCAAATTAAATATATAAATACAAAAATAAATGCAATTGATGTCAACTTAAAAGAAAAATCTATATTTAATTGCCCGATTAATCTTAAAAGTACAGAGACGTCAATTACTGTTAGTCAGAATAATTATTTAAAAAAAAGTAGTATTTCAAATCCTAAACTTGTTTCTTATTTAAGTTCAATTGCAATAAAAAGTTTGGAAGACAAAGCTATCAATACAACCTTTACTGAAAAAATAGAGATCTTAATGAGTAATTATGAAAATCACTACAACAATATTAGTATTCAGGAAATATCTAATCAGTTAGGTATAAGTGTGAACACACTTCGTAATCATTTATCCAGAGATAAAACAACTTTTCGTCAAGTATTTAACAACTATAAACTAATAAAATCAAAAAATATGTTGAAGGAGGGATTTTTAGTTAAAGTTGTCTCATATAAACTTGGATATTCAGACCCTTCTTCATTTATTAGGTGGTTTATAGATCAAACACAATTAACGCCAACATCTTATAAGATTGGTTTAAAAACTTAAGTTAACTACTAAATTTAAGACAGTTTTGCCTTGATAAGTTGAGAAACAGCACCCATGTCTGCTTTTCCATCTAGCTGACCTTTAAGTATTCCCATAAGCTTTCCTATGTCTTTCATAGAATCAGCCCCAGAATCAGCGATTGCTTTAGTCACAGCAGCATCAACTTCATCGTCACTAAACTGTTCAGGCATATAATTATTAATAATCGAAAGTTCTGATTCTTCAACTTCAACCAAATCAGTGCGGCCAGCATCAGCAAACTGAGAAATAGAGTCTTTACGCTGCTTAACCATTTTTTGAATGACTACCAAAACTTGAGCATCATCTAACTCAATTCGTTCATCAATTTCTTTCTGTTTGATTGCCCCAAGAATCATACGAATTGCCTTAAGAGCTAACTTGTCTTTGGCTTTCATTGCCAGCTTCATGTCGTTGGTAATGAGTTGTTTTAGCTGAGACATATTTTGAATTACGCTTGCACTAAAGAAAGCGCTTAATACATACGTTTACGGTGAATACGGTTTTTGGACATTTCTTTGTGAGTTCTTTTAACAGCAGCGGCTTTTTTGCGCTTATTAACCCAAGTTGGCTTTTCATAAAACTCTTTTTTTCTAACATCAGTAATAACACCAGCTCGATCACATAGACGTCTGAAACGACGAAGTGCAATATCAAATGGCTCGTTCTCTCTTACTTTAATTGATGGCATATAATGATTCCTTTAAGATTCTTCTGTTGGTACTTTAGTTTTAGTTTCTTCTTTTGGCGCTTCAATAACAACCTCTTCAACACTTTCAAAGTCTACTAATTGAACTAACGCCATAGGAGCTTTATCTCCAGGACGAAATCCTGCCTTAAGAATACGAACATAGCCGCCAGGACGGTCTTTATAAAATGGACCAACCTTAGTAAATAACTTTGCAACCATTGCATCATCTCTTAACTTTGAAAAAATGTGGCGACGATTAGCAACACTATCTGACTTTGCTCTTGTAATTAGAGGTTCAACAACACGCCTAAGCTCTTTTGCTTTTGGCAAGGTTGTTTTAATTGTCTCATGCAACAACAATGAGTTCGCCATATTCTTAAACATAGCCTTTCTGTGCGATGAATTTCTGTTTAGTTGTCTACCTGACTTTCTGTGTCTCATTATTTATCCTTATTCACTCATTAAGTCAACTGGTGGCCAGTTTTCAATCTCTGTACCAAGCTCTAAATTCTTTTCAGTTAATACTTCTTTTATTTCATTAAGTGACTTACGACCCAAGTTTGGAGTTCTTAATAAATCTTGCTCAGACTTTTGAATCAAATCACCAATATAATATATTTGCTCGGCTTTTAAGCAGTTAGCAGAACGCACCGTTAACTCTAACTCATCAACAGCAGATAGATACATTGGAGGGAAATCATCAGATGTTGGTTGTGGCTCTTCTTCTACAACTGGTTCTAATTCAACAAATGATGAAAGCTGATCTTGAAGAATTGTAGCTGCTCGCTTCACTGCCTCTTCTGCATCAACCGAACCGTTTGTTTCAATTACTATATTAAGTCTATCTAGGTTAACTTTTTGCTCAACCCTAGCAGATTCAATCGTAAAGCTTACTCGTTTGATTGGTGAAAAGCTCGCGTCCAACTGGATACTACCAATAGTCTCAGAATCAACCGCTCTTGAAATAGCAACATCATAACCAACACCTGTAGCAATAGAAAGTGTCATTCTTATTTTGCCACCCTCATTTATTGTAGCAATAACTTTTTCTGGATTAAATACAGAAACATCAACACCGTTAGTTTCAATATCAGCAACAGTTAATTGACTAGGGCCTTCTTTTTCAATAATTACGGTAGCACTTTCACTTGCATTGAGGCCAATAGAGGCTTCTTTAAGATTAAGCAAAATATCGAGTACATCTTCTTGAACTCCCTCAATTGAAGAAAATTCATGCATTACACCATCAATAGCAACTTCAGTAATTGCAGAACCTACCATTGAAGATAAAAGTGTTCTTCTTATTGAATTACCTAGTGTATGTCCAAATCCACGCTCAAATGGCTCAAGTACAACGCGGTACTCATTTTTAGATAACTCAACTGAATCTACTAGTTTTGGTTTTAGAAAATCTCTTGCACTTCCTTGCATATTTAATTCCTATTTTGAATACAATTCAACGATTAATTGTTCTGAAATATCAGAAGATAGTTCATCACGCGCAGGTACATTTTTAAATACACCTTTTAATGCTTTGTTATCAACATCAACCCACTCAGATAACCCGCTTTGGCCAGATATCTCAACAGCGAGTTGAATTCGATTTTGTTTTTTTGCTTTTTCTCTAACAGCAATTTCATCATTTACACTTACCTGAAATGAAGGGATATTAACAACCTTGCCATTTACTACAATTGATTTATGTGACACGAGTTGCCTTGCTTCTGCACGGGTAGAAGCAAAACCCATACGATAGACAACGTTATCGAGACGGCATTCAAGAAGCGATAATAAATTTTCGCCAGTTGGTCCTTTTTTAGAACTAGCTTTTTTATAATATAAGCTGAACTGCTTTTCTAAGATTCCATAAATACGTCTAACTTTCTGTTTTTCACGCAACTGAAGGCCATACTCACTGCCTTTTTGACGCCTAGCATTAGCTCCATGAACACCAGGGAGTTGAGTTAATTTACATTTAGAATCAATTGACCTAATACCGCTCTTCAGTTCTAAGTCAACACCTTCTCTGCGAGCTAATTTACATGTAGGACCTGTATATCTTGCCATAATTTACCCTTATACTCTTCGTTTCTTAGAAGGACGACAGCCATTATGAGGTATAGGCGTCACATCAGTTATTGATTGAATTTTTAACCCTTGTGCATTAAGGCCTCGGATTGCTGAATCTCTTCCAGGACCTGGACCTTTAACTCTTACTTCAAGGTTCTTCATGCCAAAAGCTTGCGCTTTTTCACCACAGTTTCCAGCTGCAACTTGCGCTGCAAAAGGAGTTGATTTTCTTGATCCTCTAAAACCTGCACCGCCAGAAGTAGCCCAACAGAGTGTGTTTCCATGACGATCTGTAATCATTACAATAGTGTTGTTAAATGTTGCATGAATATATGCAATACCATCTGAAACAATTTTTTTAGACTTCTTTTTAGCTGATTGCTCTTGTGCCATAATATCTTATGCCTTAATTATTTAATTAAACGACGAGGACCCTTTCGAGTTCTGGCGTTAGTTTTTGTTCTTTGCCCACGTAAAGGCAGACCTTTTCTATGACGAATACCACGATAACACCCCAAATCTCTCAAGCGTTTTATATTCATAGCTACTTCACGTCTCAAATCACCTTCGACTTCATACTGAGATACGGCATTACGAATAGACTCTAACTGATCTTCAGTTAACTCAGAAACCTTTGTACTAGGTTCTATTTTTAATGTTTTACAAATTAATTTTGACCTCGTTTCTCCGATACCAAAAATAGATTGTAATCCAATCACAATGTGCTTATGTGTTGGAATGTTTATTCCTGCAATACGTGCCATAGACTCTACCTATCCAATAAATACTAAGTTTGAATGGAGAGCTTTTCCATCCAAAATTTTAAAGTTGAAAAATCGTGCAATTTTACTTTGCAAATCAATACCTGTCAATGTCATTATCCTTGCCTCTGCTTGTGACGTGGCTCTTTACATATGACACGGATAACTCCATGTCTTTTAATAATTTTGCAATCTTTGCAAATTTTTTTAACTGATGCTCTTACTTTCATAAATAATCCTTACTTTAAATTTGCCTTACGCATTAGGCCTTCGTACTGGTTAGACATCATGTGAGATTGTGCTTGCGCTATAAAATCCATTACAACAACAACAATAATCAAAAGACTAGTACCACCAAAATAGAAAGGCACATTCCAATAAAGAATTAAAAACTCAGGCAATAAACACACCGCTGTAATATATACTGCACCAACTGCTGTCAATCTAGAAGTTACCGCATCAATATAATCTGCCGAATGCTGTCCTGGCCTAATACCTGGTATAAAACCGCCTGATTTACGTAAATTATCTGCTGTGTCTTTCGCATTAAAGGTTAGTGCAGTATAGAAAAAAGTAAAAAAGACTATTGCTGCGCCATAGAACATTATGTACAGCGGTTGTCCTGGAGAAATACTTGAAGTAATATCTGCCAACCATCCCATACCCTCTGTTTGCGAAAACCATCCACCTAACGTTGCAGGGAATAATATGATACTAGAGGCAAAAATAGGAGGAATTACACCTGCCATATTTATCTTTAAAGGTAAATAAGAAGTTTGTCCACCAACCATTTTACGACCTTGCTGGCGCTTTGCATAATTTACTGCAATCCGCCTCTGACCTCTCTCCATAAACACTACAAAGGCCATTACTAAAACAGCCATTAGTAAAATCACAATCATAGCAAAAACGCTTAACTCACCAGTACCCACCATACTAAGAGTGTTACCAAAAGAGGCAGGAAGGCCTGCAACAATACCTGCAAAAATAATCATTGATATTCCATTACCGATTCCCTTTTCACTAATCTGCTCACCTAGCCACATCAAAAATAGGGTTCCCGTAGTTAGCGTAACAACTGTTACAAAACTAAAAGTCAAACCAGGATTAGTTACCAAAGCAACACCGCCTCCTGATTGAGATTGAAGTGCAATAGAAACTCCATAAGATTGGAACACTGCTAAAAATACGCAACCCATACGAGTATATTGAGTTATTGTTCTTCTTCCTCGCTCACCTTCTTTCTTTAATTGTTCAAATCTAGGAACAACTGAAGTCATTAAGTTCATAATAATCGATGATGAAATGTAAGGCATAATTCCAAGCGTAAAGATCGACAATCTTTCTAATGCACCGCCCGAAAACATATTCATCATGCCTAAAATACCACTTCTATTGTCTTCTACTAGAGACGCAAGCGCAGTCTGCGATATGAATGGAATCACAATATGTGTTCCAAGTCTAAACACGATTAGAGCACCTACTAAATAAAAGATGCGTTTTAATAGATCTTCACTCATAGCTACTCGCTAATTGCTCCTTTTGCAGCTTCAATAGCAGCCTTAGCGCCTTTTGTTGCTTTAATTCCAGAAAGATTTATAGCACGATTGATTTCACCCGAAAGTATTACTTTAACTCTTAAAATATTTTTTGTAATAAGGTTGTGTTTCTTAAGTACATCAATATTAATATCTTTTTCAGTTAACTTATCAAGTTGATCTAGCGTTACTTGTGAACTGACTATTGATATACGAGATGAAAAGCCAACCTTGGGCAACCTTCTTTGTAATGGCATCTGTCCACCCTCAAAACCAATCTTAGTAAATCCACCAGATCTGGCTTTTTGACCTTTATGGCCTCTACCAGCAGTTTTACCCATGCCAGAACCCATACCACGTCCAACACGTTTTCTAATAGTTTTTTCACCTAGTGTAGGCTTCAATGTATTCAAATTCATTACTTACCCCTCAACTTTTAATAAGTAAGACACTTTGCTAATCATGCCTCTTACTTCCGGTGTATCCTCAAGAACAACCGTATGGTTAATTCTCTTCAAACCCAAACCCGTTACGGTAGCGCGGTGCTTTGGAAGACGCCCGTAAAAACTCTTAATCAAAGTAACACTTACAGTTGCTTTGCTCGAAACAACTTTTTTAGCAGGCGCTTTCTTTGAAGCAACAGCTGGAGTTACTTCTATCTTAGCTTCAGCAACTTTTGGAGCTGCTTTCTTTGGAGCTGCTTTCTTTGGAGCTGCTTTCTTTGGAGCTGCTTTCTTTGGAGCTGCTTTCTTTGGAGCTGCTTTCTTTGGAGCTGCTTTCTTTGGAGCTGCTTTGTTTTCTATCTTATCTTCAGCCATCAGATTTCTCCATTAATTTGTTCAACAGTTTTGCCGCGCTTTGCAGCAACTATTTGTGGCGATGACATTTTAGTCAAACCGTCAACGGTTGCCCTGACTACACTAATCGGATTACGAGTACCATTGCACTTTGCCAAAATATTGTGAACACCAACTGCCTCTAAAACACTTCGCATTGGACCACCTGCAATTACACCTGTACCTTCTGAGGCAGGCTGCATATATACTTTAGCAGCACCAACTGATGAAGTGATAGGGTAATGTAGTGTTCCATTTACTAATGGAACTGACTTCATTGATCTCTTTGCTTTATCCATTGCTTTTTGAATAGCCAAAGGAACTTCACGAGCCTTACCAGTACCATAACCGACTTTACCGTTACCATCACCGACAACCACTAAGGCAGAAAAACCAAAAATTCGTCCACCCTTAACTACTTTAACGACGCGTCGAATATTAACCAGCTTTTCAATAAATTCACTTTCTTCTTTGTAATTTTTTCTCTTATTTTCAGCCATTCTTTAAACCTATAAATTCTCTTAATTAAAAATCTAATCCGCCTTCCCTTGCAGCATCAGCAAGCGCTTTAACTCGTCCGTGGTATTTAAAACCAGAACGATCAAATGCGACCTTGGATACTTTAGCTTTTTTAGCGGCTTTTGCTATTAAATCTCCAACTTTAGAAGCGGCTTCAACATTGCCACCGTTTTTAATTTTTGGGGAAACACTTGATGCAGAAGCTAACGTCTTTGTGCCACAACTACTAATAATCTGAGCATAAATATGCTGAGAAGACTTAAATACACATAAACGCTCAACATCTCTCTCAGAATGCTTAGCTCTAAATTTCGTTGCTCTTCTTAATCGAGCTTCTTTTTTTGATAATTTCATTTAACTACTACCTTCAATCAATTATTTCTTCTTAGCGGCTTTTCGAACAACCTGTTCATCTGTATAACGCACACCTTTACCCTTGTATGGCTCGGGTGGACGGAATGCTCTAATTTCAGCAGCCGCTTGGCCAACTTTTTGCTTATCAATGCCTTTGACTATAACTTCAGTCTGAGAAGGTGTTTCAACTGATATACCTTCAGGCAAGTTATAATTTACTGGATGCGAAAAACCTAAAGTTAAATTCAAAACCTTGCCTTTAGCTTTAGCGCGGTAACCAACACCAATCAAAGTTAGTTTCTTCTCCCAGCCCTCAGTAACGCCTTTAATTAAATTTGCTGTATTGGCTCTTGCAGTTCCAGCTTGCGCCCATGCACCTTTCTCTTCTTTCTTGCTAACTTCTGCAAGTGAAAAAGTTAACACATTATCAGTATTCAAAATAATAACTGATGAATTTACGTGCATACTCATCTCTCCAAGTTTGCCTTTAACGGAAAGTATTCCTTCTGCTTGAGAGACATCTACTCCTTCTGGAATAGTTATTGGTGCTTTTGCAACTCTAGACATTATTAAATCTCCACTATTATGAAACGCTGCACAAAACTTCACCACCAATATTTTGGGCCTTGGCGGCTTGACCCGTCATGACACCCTTAGGTGTTGAAACAATTACAATTCCTAAACCATTCATAATGCTTGGTATATTATCTTTACTAACATAATGCCTTAAACTAGGTTTCGAAATTCTATTTAAAGACTCAATAACTGGCTGGCTATCAAAGTACTTTAATTTGATTACTAATGTTTTATTAGCGGCTGCATCACCTTTAATTGCAAAAGAAGTAATATAGCCTTCGTCTTGCATTACACTTGCAATGGCAGACTTTAAATTTGAAGCAGGGATACTAACTTGTTCTTTATTAACTGATTGTGCATTCCTAATTCTTGTCAACATATCAGCTATAGGATCAGACATACTCATATCAACCTCCTACCAACTTGCTTTAGTTAATCCAGGAATCTCACCATTCATGGCGCGCTCTCTGAGTTGAGACTTGGCTAAGCCAAATTTACGATAAAAACCATGAGGACGGCCTGAAAGCCCACAACGATTACGTTGGCGAACTGGCGAAGCATCTCTTGGGAGCGACTGTAATTTAATTACTGCCTGAAAACGGTCTTCATCAGAGGTATGAATACTCTTAATAATTTTCTTCAGTTCAAGACGTCGTACTTTGTATTTTTCGACCAACTTAGCTCTTTTAACATCTCTGTGTATCATAGACTTTTTAGCCATTATTTTCACCTTTAAATGGAAAATTAAACATCGCCAATAGTTTCTTAGCATCATCATCACTTTGTGCATTTGTGGTTATTGCAATATCCATTCCACGCACTTTTGTTACTTTTTCAAAATCAATTTCTGGAAATACTATTTGTTCAGTAATTCCCATATTGTAGTTCCCAAGGCCATCGAATGACTTAGTATTAAGTCCACGGAAGTCTCTAATCCGAGGTATTGCAACGTTTACCAAGCGATCTAAAAACTCATACATTCTTTCTTTTCTTAGTGTCACTTTACAACCGATAGCATTACCTTCTCTCAGCTTAAAGCTTGCAACTGATTTTCGTGCAAGACAGCTTACTGGCTTTTGGGAAGAGATTAAACCCAACTCTTCTAATGCACTTTCTAGGATTTTTTTATCTCCAAGAGCACTTCCAAGACCCATATTGATTGTAATTTTTTCAATCTTAGGCACTGACATAACGTTCCCCACCCCTAACTCTTCTTTCAGTTTAGGAATAATTTCATTTCTATATTGTTCTTGTAATCTAGACACTTATCACCTATTTATTATTTCAAAGTACGGCTTCACCGCTTGACTTAAAAAATCTTTCTTTTATACCTTTATCATTAACTCTAACACCAATGCGATCTGCTTTTTTTGTCGTCGGATTATAAATTGCAACATTGGAAGCATTTAAAGGCATTTCTTTTTCTTCTATACCGCCTTGTATTCCAGCTTGTGGATTTGGGCGAACATGTTTTTTTGCTAAATTAAAGCCCTCAACAATAAGCTTTGATCCTAATATTTTAGTTACAGTTCCAATTGAACCCTTATCTTTGCCAGCAATTACTATAACTTCATCATTTTGCTTTATTTTCATCATTACAATACCTCTGGCGCAAGTGAAACAATCTTCATAAATTGTGCACCTCTTAATTCACGCGTAACAGGGCCAAAAATACGAGTACCAATTGGTTCTAACTTTGGATTCAATAATACAACCGCATTATTATCAAAGCGAATACGTGAACCATCGTTACGTCGAACACCTTGCGCTGTACGAACAACCACTGCATCATAAACGTCGCCTTTTTTAACTTTGCTACGAGGGGCAGCTTCTTTTATGCTCACCTTAATGACATCGCCAATATTGGCATAACGGCGCTTCGATCCCCCTAAGACTTTAATACACATTGCTCTAACGGCACCGCTATTGTCGGCAATATGTAATCTTGTTTGCATTTGAATCATGTTTTTCTCTCTAAAATGCGACTAATTAATCAATACTTACTGATTTTTCAACAACTTCTACCAAGGCCCAATTTTTTGTTTTTGAAAAAGGCTTTGATTCAGAAACTCTTACAACATCTCCAAGACCGCACTCATTGTTCTCATCATGTGCGTGAACTTTTGTACTGCGCTTAATATACTTTTTATAAATCGGATGTCGCACTTTTCGCTCCACCAAAACAGCAATTGTTTTATTGCGACTATTACTAACTACCTTACCTGTTAGTACTCTTTCTACTGCATTAGTTTCACTCATGATTGCTTCTCGTTAATAATTGTTTTAATTTGTGCAATTGATCTTTTTGTTTTTCTAAGCTTTGTTAAATCAGTCAATTGTGAGCTACTATGCTGCATACGCAATTCGAAATGCTCTTTAAGCAATTCCATAAGGCCTTCCTGTAACTGAGATACATCTTGCTCTCTTAATTCTTTAACATCCATTACATTATTGTCCGTTTAATTATTGTTGTCTTGACGGGTAGTTTTGCAGATGCAAGCATAAATGCCTCTCTAGCAACTACTTCATCAACACCTTGCATTTCGAATAACATTTGACCAGGTTTCACTTGCGCTACCCAATATTCAACACTTCCTTTACCTTTCCCCATTCGAACTTCTAAAGGTTTTTTAGTAATAGGCTTATCTGGAAAAACACGTATCCAAATTTTTCCTTGACGTTTAACGTGTCGAGTCATTGCACGACGAGCAGCTTCAATTTGCCTAGCAGTCATACGACATCTTCCAGTAGCCTGAAGACCAATCTCGCCAAAACTAACATTATGGCCATTGGCTAAGCCACGGTTACGGCTTTTCATGACTTTTCTAAATTTTGTACGTTTAGGTTGTAACATCTCTTAATTCCTTTACTTCTTGCCTAGTTGTTTTCCAGCACCACGTTTTGAAACTTCTTCGATAGTACCTTTATTATGATCAAGTATTTCACCCTTAAAAATCCAAACCTTAATGCCAATAACGCCATACTGCGTATTTGCTTTAAAACTACTATAGTCAACATCTGCTCTAAAAGTATGAAGCGGAACTCGGCCCTCACGGTACCACTCTGAGCGTGCTATTTCAGCACCATTCAATCTTCCACTCACCATAATTTTTATACCCAGCGCACCCAATCTAGTAGCATTTCCTAAAACACGTTTAACAGCCCGCCTATACATCACACGCTTCTCAAGTTGTTGAGCAATATTTTCAGCAACTAAACGAGCATCTAACTCAGGTTGCTTTACTTCTTCAATACTGATATGAACAGGAACACCCATTTTGTCTGAAACTATATTTTTCAATTTTTCAATATCAGCACCTTTTTTACCTATTACTATTCCAGGTCGAGCAGTATGAATAATAACTTTGGCAGTATTTGATAATCTCTCAATACTAATACGACTTACAGAAGCTGAAGTTAATTCTTTAAATAAGAAGTCTCTTACTGCAATGTCAGACAACAAGTAGTCAGAATAGTCCTTACTACTGGCATACCACTTAGAGTGCCAATCTTTAACAATTCCTAACCTAATGCCTACTGGATTTACTTTTTGACCCATAATTATTTACTCGCTTACGCCAACACTGATGTGGCTTGTTCGTTTAAGAATACGGTTCGCTCTTCCTTTTGCTCTAGGGCGAATTCTTTTCATAGTAGAACCCTCGTTAACGAAAACACTACTTACTTTTAATTCATCAATATCTAAACCGTCATTATGCTCCGCATTTGAAATTGCGGAACTTAAAACTTTTTTTACTAGTACAGCAGCTTTTTTATTACTAAATGTCAAAATATTTAGAGCCTCTTCAACCGGCTTATTTCTAATTTGATCAGCAATCAATCTGACTTTAAAAGCGGAAATTTTTGCGTATTTATGAATTGCTTTAGCTTCTTTCATTATGTCACCTTCTACTTACTAGTTTCGGTCACCGGAGTGACTTTTAAATGTTCTTGTTGTGGCAAATTCACCTAACTTATGACCAATCATATTCTCGTTAATTGAAACTGGAACATGAACGCGACCATTATGTATTGCTATGGTCAACCCAATCATTTCAGGAACAATAACCGAACGACGAGACCAAGTTTTAATTGGTTTTCTATCATTAATTTCTTGAGCCTTTAATACCTTCTTAATTAAATGCTCATCTACAAACGGTCCTTTTCTAAGTGATCTTGACATAATTACCCTTTATTTTCTGCGACGTACGATCAGCTTATCAGTACGTTTATTAGTTCGAGTCTTGTACCCTTTAGTAGGAGTACCCCAAGGAGAAACTGGATGCCTCCCGCCACTTGTTTTTCCTTCACCACCACCATGAGGGTGATCAACTGGGTTCATTACAACACCACGAACAGTTGGCCTAAAGCCTCTCCATCGAGTGGCACCAGCCTTTCCTAATTTTCTTAAACTGTGTTCTGACTTTGAAACCTCTCCAAGGGTAGCTCGACATTCAGCCAATACCTTCCTAACCTCACCTGAACGGAGCCTTAGAGTTACATAGTTTCCCTCTTTAGCAACTAATTGAACTGATGTACCTGCACTTCTTGCAATCTGAGCACCTTTTTTTGGCTTTAACTCGACACAATGAATTACACTTCCAAGTGGAATATTACTCAAAGGCAGTGAGTTACCTTTTTGAATAGCTACAGAGTTGCCTGATACAACTTGATCACCTGCTTTGACACCCTTCGGAGCAATAATATATCGTCTTTCACCATCTGCATAAATTACTAATGCTATATTTGCACTTCTATTTGGATCATATTCAATACGCTCAACAGTAGCAGCAATGTCATCCTTATTGCGTTTAAAGTCAATAATGCGATACCTCTGTTTATGACCACCACCTCTATGTCTTACAGTGATTTTTCCTCGGTTATTACGGCCATTAATTCTATTCTTACTTTCTGTAAGAGCTGCAAAAGGTTTGCCTTTGTGTAGATCTTTATCAACAATACTGACTACAAAGCGTCTTCCTGGTGATGTTGGTTTTCTTTTTATAACTTGTGCCATAATAAATTCTCTATGAAGCTGTGGCGTCAATCATCTGACCTTCAGATACCTTGACAACTGCTTTTTTCCAATTAATTCGCTGCCCAGTTTTTCCTCTGTAAATTTTCTTCTTACCCTTTACATTAGAAGTAGTGACATTATGAACAGTAACACCAAATAGTGACTCTACTGCCGCTCTAATTTCTCTTTTAGTACTATCAGTTCTGACCTTAAAAACATACTGATTATTAGCTGAAGCCAAAGTTGATTTTTCGGACACAATAGGTCCAAGAAGAACACTTAATACTTTTTCTTGATTCATAACATCGCCTCTACTTTTTTAAGTGCTGCCTTAGTCATTACTACATTTTCATAACCAATTAAACTTACTGGATCGATACTTTGAGTGTCACAAACACCTACATGATATAAATTACGTGAGGATAGATATAAATTTTCATCTAACTCATCAGTCATTAGTAAAACGTCCTTAAGATCTAAAGACTTCATTAGTGAAGTAATATTTTTTGTTTTTGGTTCTGTAATTTCTATGTCAGAAACTATCTTTAATCGATCTTTTCGAAGTAATTCAGAAAAAATAACACTTATTGCTCCTTTGTACATTTTTTTGTTAACTTTTTGCGAGTAGTTGCGTGGCTGAGCTGCAAAGGTTACACCACCACTCCTCCAAATAGGTCCACGCGATGTTCCAGCTCGAGCACGTCCAGTGCCTTTCTGTTTCCACGGCTTTTTACCACCACCACTAACTGCTGAACGATTTTTTTGGGCTTTAGATCCACTTCGTCCTGCTGCCATATATGCAGTTGTAATTTGATGAACCAACGACTCATTATAGTTACGACCAAAAATCTCGTCCGAGACTTCCTGAGAAGTGGATTTATTTGTTTTTAAATTTAATACCTTTACTTTCATCATAAAACCTTTATATGAACTTTTTTATTAAGCTTCAGTCTCTTTACTCTCTTCAGACTCTGTTTCAACAACTGGAACTTCATCAGTTTCTGCTTCAACAACTGGAGCCTCATCAGTTGCTGCTTCTAAAGCTTGTTTTTCAGATAATTGCTTACTAATCTGATTATTTATACTATTCTTTTTATCTGACAAAAACACTCTGACAAATCCATTTTTAGAACCAGGAATTGCACCTTTAACTAGTAACAGATTACGTTCGTTATCAACCCTTAGAATTTCTAGGCACTCTTCAGTAACCTGAGTGTTACCCATTTGACCTGCCATTTTCTTGCCTTTAAATACACGACCTGGTTCTTGACACTGACCAGTAGATCCAATAGCACGGTGAGATATTGAGTTACCATGAGTTGCGTCTTGCATACTGAAATTGTGACGCTTTACACCGCCTTGAAATCCCTTGCCTTTTGATTGGCCTGTTACATTAACAAAGTGGCCAGCACCAAAAAATGATATATCAAGATTTGGCATATCAGAAACATCGGAGTCATCAACTCTCATTTCCCATAGACCAAGGCCTATTTCTTGGGAAGCTTTAGCATAATGACCTTTTAAAGAACGGCTAACACGACCAACTTTAGCATCGCCTTTCTTATTTGTCTTTTTACCTGTAGTTACTTGAACAGCACTATAGCCATCAGTGTCGACATCTTTAGCCTGCACTATACGGTTAGGCTCTATCTTTATTACACTTACTGAAGATGCTGAGCCATCATCTGATAAAAGACGTGTCATTCCTATTTTTTGACCTACTAATGCAATTGCCATTTTGTTAATCCTTTCTATTCTATTAGTTAAGTTGGATTTTCACATCAACACCCGCAGCTAAATCTAATTTCATTAGCGCATCTACGGTTTTATCGGTTGGACTAATAACATCCATCAACCTAACATAAGTTTTTAATTCGTATTGGTCTCTAGCATCTTTATTGACATGTGGAGAAGTTAACACTGTAAAACGTTCCTTCTTTGTAGGCAAAGGGATTGGACCCCTTACACTAGCACCTGTGCGCTTAGCTGTTTCTACAATCTCTACGGCAGATTTATCGATTAATCGATGATCAAATGCCTTTAATTTAATTCTAATATTTTGATTGCTCATTTGCCTATTTGCCTTATCTAACTTCTGAAACGAAAAAACCGTCGATTATACAATAATTCGACGGTTCTAATTTAACTAATCAACTCGTAATCTTCGAGACGACTCCAGCACCTACCGTGCGTCCACCTTCTCTGATTGCAAATCTTAAACCATCTTCCATTGCAATCGGAGCTAGCAACTCAACTGTCATCTTAATATTGTCACCTGGCATTACCATTTCAACGCCTGATGGCAACTGACAAGCACCTGTTACGTCTGTTGTTCTAAAGTAGAACTGTGGACGGTAGTTGTTAAAGAATGGAGTATGACGTCCACCTTCTTCTTTGCTTAGGATATAAACTTCTGCCTCAAACTTTGTGTGTGGGTTGATTGTGCCTTTCTTAGCTAGCACTTGACCACGCTCAACTTCTTCACGCTTAGTACCACGAAGTAGTACACCAACGTTATCACCTGCTTCACCTGAGTCAAGCAACTTTCTGAACATTTCAACACCAGTACAAGTAGTCAACTGTGTGTCTTTAATACCAACGATTTCAATTTCATCACCAACATTAACAACACCACGCTCAATACGACCCGTTACAACAGTACCACGGCCCGAGATTGAGAACACGTCCTCAATTGGCATTAGGAATGTTTTATCCGTATCACGCTCTGGCGTTGGGATGTATGTGTCTAGTGCCTCAACTAGTTTAAGGATAGAAGGAATACCAATATCAGATGTATCGCCTTCTAATGCTTTTAAAGCTGAACCAAAGATCACTGGTGTATCATCACCTGGGAATTCGTATTCTGTTAGTAGTTCACGGATTTCCATTTCAACAAGCTCAATTAGTTCTTCATCGTCAACCATGTCTGCTTTGTTCATATAAACAACGATGTAAGGAACACCTACCTGACGAGACAATAGAATGTGCTCACGAGTTTGAGCCATTGGTCCGTCAGTTGCAGCGATTACAATAATAGCGCCGTCCATTTGCGCAGCACCAGTAATCATGTTCTTGACGTAGTCAGCGTGTCCTGGACAGTCAACGTGAGCGTAGTGACGAGCTTCAGACTCGTATTCTACGTGCGCAGTTGAGATAGTAATACCGCGCTCTCTTTCTTCAGGAGCATTATCAATATCTGCGTAATTCTTGAACTCACCGCCACGAGCTTCAGCCATAACTTTAGTCAGGGCTGCAGTTAAAGTAGTTTTACCATGGTCAACGTGACCAATTGTTCCCACATTTACGTGAGGTTTGGTTCTTTCAAATTTTTCTTTTGCCATTTTTAATCCCCTATTAAGTATTTAATTTTTCAATAACATCATCTGCTACATTTCTTGGAGCAGCTGTATATTTAGCAAATTCCATAGAATAGTTAGCACGACCTTGAGACATTGAGCGAAGGTCTGTTGCATAGCCAAACATTTCAGCTAAAGGAACTGCAGCTTTAATCTGTTTGCCAGCTGGGGTGTCATCCATAGCACTTACAATCCCTCGTCTACGGTTTAAATCACCCATCACATCACCCATATAATCCTCAGGCGTAGACACTTCAACATTCATCATTGGTTCAAGTAATTGAGGATTAGCAAGTTTTACTCCCTCTCTAATACACATAGAGGCTGCAATTTTAAAAGCCATTTCACTTGAATCTACATCATGGTAAGAGCCATCATAAACCGTCACCTTAACATCAACTAATGGGAAACCAGCAATGACGCCATTCTGCATTTGCTCTTGAACGCCTTTATTGACTGCAGGAACATATTCTTTAGGAATAACGCCACCCTTAATTTCATCAACAAATTCATAGCCTGTACCTGGCTTTTGAGGTTCTATTCTGAGATATACATGCCCATACTGGCCTCGGCCACCAGATTGTTTAGCAAATTTATGTTCGTGCTCTACTAGTGAAGTAATTGTTTCACGATATGCTACTTGTGGATTTCCAACATTACACGCAACATCAAATTCGCGCATCATACGATCAACAATAATATCTAAATGAAGTTCGCCCATACCAGCAATAATTGTTTGTCCAGACTCTTCGTCTGAAGAAACCCTGAAAGATGGATCTTCATTAGCTAACTTGCCTAATGCAATACCCATTTTTTCCTGGTCAACCTTAGTTTTAGGCTCAACAGCAACCGCAATAACGGGATCAGGAAATTCCATTCTTTCAAGAATAATTTTGTCTTTCATGTCACACAAAGTGTCACCAGTAGTTACATCTTTCAAGCCGATAGCTGCAGCAATATCACCAGCTCTTACTTCTTTAATCTCTTCACGGTCATTAGAGTGCATTTGCACTATACGACCAATACGTTCTTTTCTATCTTTAGACGAGTTGTACACAAAGTCACCTGATTTTAAAACACCAGAATAAACCCTAAAGAATGTTAAATTTCCAACAAAAGGGTCTGTAGCAATTTTAAAAGCTAGTGCAGCAAACGGCTCTTCATCTTTAGGTTGTCTTATTCCTTCTGATTCTGCAGCATCATCTAAAATTCCACTAATGGGATCAACATCTAATGGAGAAGGCATATACATTATCATTGCATCTAATACCGCCTGTACGCCTTTATTCTTAAAAGCTGACCCACAGAACATAGGAATAATTTCATTTGCAATTGTTTGTAGCCGAATACCTTGTTTAATTTCATCTGTTGTCAAAGTGCCTTCTTCAAGATACTTTTCCATCAGCTCTTCATTTGCTTCCGCTGCAGATTCAATCATAAATTCACGCTTCTCTTCAGCAAGATTTTGCAAATCAGAAGGTATATCTTTGACGTCGTATGTTGCACCTTGGTCAGATTCATTCCAATAAATAGCCTTCATAAGAATAAGGTCAATCACACCTTCGAACGCATCTTCTGCTCCAATAGCAATCTGCATAGGGACTGGATTGGCACCTAATCTTGTTTTAATTTGACCACATACGCGTAAAAAGTCTGCTCCTGCACGGTCCATCTTATTGACAAATCCAATTCTTGGGACGTTATATTTGTTCGCTTGCCTCCAAACTGTTTCTGACTGAGGCTCTACACCTCCAACAGCACAAAAAACAGCACATGCTCCATCTAGTACTTTTAGTGAGCGTTCGACTTCAATTGTAAAATCAACGTGACCTGGAGTATCAATAATATTGATTCGATGATCATCAAACTGACTATCCATACCCTTCCAGAAACAAGTTGTTGCTGCTGAAGTAATAGTTATACCTCGCTCTTGCTCTTGCTCCATCCAGTCCATTGTTGCACTTCCATCATGCACTTCACCAATTTTGTGAGTACGTCCTGTGTACAAAAGAATACGTTCAGTAGTAGTTGTCTTTCCGGCATCAATATGTGCCATAATGCCAACGTTGCGATAACGATTAATTGGAGTACTTCTTGCCATGATTGGTTCCTTAAATTACCAGCGGAAATGGGCAAATGCTTTATTAGCCTCTGCCATTCTATGCATATCTTCTTTTTTCTTAAATGCGGTACCACGATTTTGAACTGCATCAAGAACCTCACCTGCCAACCTTAGTTTCATGCCTTTTTCGCCACGTTTACGTGATGCTTCAATAATCCAACGCATTGCTAGAGCGATTTTACGGTCTGATCTCACTTCAACTGGTACTTGGTAAGTTGAACCACCAACACGTCGCGATTTGATTTCAACTTGAGGACCAATATTTTCAAGAGCTTTTTTAAATGTCTCAATCGGCTCTGCATTACCTTTTGATTCAATCGTATCTAATGCTTCATAGACGATCTTTTCAGCAACTGATTTTTTACCATCCAGCATTAAAATATTTACAAACTTAGCCAATACAAGATCGCCATACTTTGGATCCGGTAATATTTGTCTTTTTGGGGCCGCTCTTCTTCTCATATTAGTCTTCTCTTATGAATTATTTTTTAGGTTTTTTTGTGCCGTATTTAGATCGGCCTTGTGTTCTTCCATCAACACCAGTTGTATCTAATGCACCTCGAACAGTGTGGTAACGAACTCCTGGCAAATCTTTTACACGACCACCGCGTATAAGAATTACTGAGTGTTCTTGTAAATTATGTCCTTCACCACCAATATAAGTAGTAACTTCAGCAGAATTAGTTAATCTGACACGAGCAACCTTTCTTAAAGCAGAGTTTGGCTTCTTAGGTGTTGTTGTATAAACACGAGTGCACACTCCACGTTTTTGTGGACAACTCTCTAATGCTGGAACACCTGTTTTAGCAATCTTTTTGCTTCTTGGCTTTCGTACCAATTGATTAATCGTCGACATATAGTTTCCACTCCAATGTAATTTAATTTTTTGCCCACATAGCGGGGTCAATAAAGCGGGCAATTATACTTTGGTGGCTACTCAAATGTCAATCAATATTAGTCTTTTTTTACTATACTTTCAAAAAAGGAAGAGCATGCTGAATAAACCATATCAAAGACTTCGTCAAATTTTCCTTCGTAATATGGATCTGGAACGCTTTGAAGTTCATTGCTAGGGTGATAATCAAGCAATAATTGAATTTGAGACTGACTTTCATTTGGACAGATTGATTTAAGTATCTCAAGGTTATTAACATCCATTGCTATTATGAAGTCATAGTAGTAGAAATCACTTTCATGAACTTGTCTAGCTTTTTGGTTTGATAAATCAACGCCATTGCTAATTGCAGTTGCTTGAGACCTGCTATCAGGTGAATTTCCTATATGGTATGCATGGGTTCCTGCAGAATCTATTTCAAATCTGTCAGAATGATTATTTTTTTTAATAATAGATCGAAATACCCCTTCAGCAGTTGGAGAGCGACAAATATTACCCATACAAACAAACAAAATTTTGTTTTTTATTAACACTGTATAAACTTTAATAATTAATCTCGTTCAATTATAAGGCCCAAATTATTCAAATAATATTTATAATCTATTCAATTAACAACGACTAATTATTCAACGCTTGTGGGAAAACCAGTAACTGAAATTGCAAAAGCCGTTATACAAACTGAAGCTGACTCTATTCTGTTATTAAAAGATAGAATTGATCAAAAATTTGATGAGGCATGCCATCTTCTTGCTGCCTGTAAAGGAAAAGTGATTCTTATTGGAATGGGCAAATCTGGGCATATTGCCAAGAAGATTGCATCAACCCTATCCTCGACTGGCACTCCCTCATTCTATATGCACCCTGGTGAAGCTGGTCATGGTGACTTGGGCGTGATTGCTGAGAATGATGTTGTAATTATGATTTCGTATTCTGGTGAATCTGATGAAATGATCTCACTTCTATCTGGAATTAAAAGAATAAATGTACCAATTATTAGTATGACTGGAAATTCTAACTCTTCTATAGGTATGTCAAGTCAATTTCACTTAGATGTTAGTATTAAAAAAGAAGCGTGTCCTAATAATCTTGCTCCAACATCAAGTACTACAGCTGCATTAGTTATGGGTGATGCGATTGCGATTTCACTTATTAATATAAATAACTTTAGTTCAGATGATTTTGCTATGTCTCATCCTTCAGGTACGCTAGGTAGACGCTTGCTTACTTTTGTTTCAAGCATTATGAAAACAGGCAAAGATATTCCAATTGTTTCGTTAGAAACATCACTCTTAGATAGTCTATTAGTAATGAGCCAAAAAAACCTTGGAATGGTTTTAATTGCAGATAATAATAAACTAATTGGTATTTTTACTGACGGTGACTTAAGACGAGCAATTGAATCAAATATTAATTTTCAAGAATTGACTATTAAAGAAGTTATGACTAGGAATTGCAAGTCAATAGGAGCCAATAAGCCTGCTTTAAAAGCACTGGAAATGATGGAAAAGTTTAGTTTAAATTCTTTACCAGTTGTGGATTCTAATAATCAAATTGTTGGAGCTCTTAATATGCATACCTTGATGCAGGCCAAATTATTTTAGTGATTAAAGCTCTATTCTTGATTTGTATTACTAAGCTGTATCATTCCAAAATATGAAAAATGGATATTAAACTATTATTATCTAATATTCAAAATACATCGTACTCCCTTGATGTAACTGGGCTTTCATTAAACTCAAGTACACTTCAAAAGGGTGATCTTTTTATAGCACTTCAAGGTGAACAAAAACATGGCTCTGAATTCATTACTCATGCAATTGATAATGGATGTATAGGTGTTTTAGTTGATGGAAAAGACATTGAATGCTCTGTTCCAAGTATAAGGATTGATAATCTTAGATCTTATTTACCAATACTTGCTCAAAACCTATATCCAGAAGCAAAGAATATTAAACTTATTGCAGTAACAGGTACTAATGGAAAAACATCAGTAAGTCATTTTATCTCTCAACTTCTCAATGCATTAAATATTAAAAATGAAGTTATTGGTACTCTTGGTCTAAGTCATCTCGATAAAAAAACGATTAATACAACTCCTGATATTTTTACAATTTATAGCGCCCTTCAGGATTATATTGACCAAGGAGTAGAAATTGCGATAATTGAAGCCTCTTCTCATGCCCTTATACAGGGAAGACTTGAAGGGTTATCTTTTATTCAAGGGATATTTACAAATCTTACTCAAGATCACTTGGATTACCATAAAACTATGAAGAATTACCAAGAAGCAAAGGGTAAGTTATTTAATAAGAGTTTCACAAAAAAAGCAATTATTAATCGTGATGATGAAAGCCATCAATACTTTTTAGATAATGCCTCAGACAAAGATCCAATAACATTTGGACTTGATGATTTAGAATTCTTTAAAAATAGTGAGAATGGTTTTATTTGTCAGCTAAATAATTACGTCTTTGAATTGCCCTTAGTTGGAGAGTTTAATCTTTCGAATGCGATGGCTGCATATCAAAGTGTCAAATGCTTGGGATACAGTGACGATCAAATTATTCCTTTTCTCGCAAAGCTTTCTCCGCCGCCTGGAAGAATGCAGCAGCTAGAAAACTCTCATATTTGGATAGACTATGCCCATACGCCAGATGCACTCGATAATGCCCTTTCAACACTTAAGACGCACTATCCTGAATTTAAAATTAGAGTCCTATTTGGCTGCGGTGGTGATAGAGATAAAGGCAAAAGGCAGATTATGGGCAAGATAGCGAGTGAAACTGCTGACAGCATTATCTTAACTAATGACAATCCCAGGAGTGAAGACCCTCAGTCAATCGTGAATGACATTCTAGCAGGAACAAAAGTTGAAAATGATGTTCAAGTCATCTTAGATAGAGGTGATGCAATCAAATCAGCCATACAGACTCTTGGTGAAGAAGAAGCACTGCTGGTAGCTGGTAAAGGTCACGAAACGACTCAAGTTATAGGATCCAAAACTCTTCAGTTTAGTGACATTGAGGTAGCATTGAATGCTCTCAACTAATATCCAAAAAATTGCCGATGTTGTCAACGGTAAATTAAATAGTAACGAAGCTATAGAGTTTAATGGGGTCTGTACTGACACCAGGGCAGATGTAAATGGGAAACTTTTCATCGCACTCGAAGGCCCTAATTTTGATGCCCATAGCTTCGCACAAAATGCAGAAGAGTTAGGCGCGATTACAATCATTGCTCATAAGAAAATTCATTCAAACTTACCTGTAATTCAAGTCAAAAATACTGAGAAGGCTTACCAAGACATTGCGGCCTGGCATCGCCAATCTCATTCGCCCGTTGTAATTGCAATCACGGGAAGTAATGGCAAAACTTCGACTAAAAATATGCTCACCTCTATTTTGTCGCTTGCTGCGCCTACTCTATCAACAAAAGGGAATCTTAACAATCATCTTGGTGTTCCAAAAACACTACTTGAGCTGGAAGAGAAACACAAGTATTGCATAATTGAGATGGGGGCAAATCATCAACATGAAATCTCACTATTGTGCTCCATTGCGAGCCCAGATATTTCAATCATTACCAATGCAAATAACGCTCATTTAGGTGAATTTGGAAGCGAAGAAAACCTCGTTAAAGCTAAAGGGGAAATATTAGAGTCATTGCCTAAAGATGGTTTAGCATTAATTAACACCACCTCTCCACATAAAGAAACTTGGGGCAAAATGTCAGGCACCCAGAGTCTCACTTTTTTTGGCAATGGTAGCGGTATATATCCAAGTGAAATCAAAGAATCCAAATCTCACATCAACTTCAATCTTAACTTTAGTGCTACTTCATTGAATGTAAATCTTGCTATGATTGGAATGCATCAGGTTGACAATGCATTGGCTGCAGCTGCTTGTGCCTTTCAACTTGGAATTGAGCTTGATGTTATTAAACAAGGTCTTGAAAATACGCTACCAGAAAAAGGTCGACTAGAGTTAATTGAACTTGAGAAATATAAGATACTTGACGATAGCTATAATGCAAACCCAGAGTCAATGAAGGCTGCTATAGATTCTATTGTTAATTTTTCTGGGGAGAAAGTTTTAGTTCTTGGATCTATGGGTGAACTCGGTATAGATTCAAAAAAATTGCATCAAGAAATCGGTGACTATGCTCGTCAATCCAATATTAATCATCTGTTAACTATTGGAGAAGACGCTAAAGAATATCAGGGGAAACAATTTGAAGATATCACCTCTATTTATGATGCTATTCAAAATAATCACCAAGGGTCTACAATTCTTATTAAAGGATCTCGAATGATGCGTCTTAATGAATTAGTTGATAATTTAGTAAATAGCGAAAACTCTTCTTGACCTTTAGATGAAACATAGCGATAATTACGCAGCTGCGCTCGTAGCTCAACTGGATAGAGTACTCG
>JGI24921J38492_100649_pt1 | contig 36814 bp, 22 predicted proteins | sample LinPFosmplate9_FD_38492 | JGI IMG/M metagenome (IMG submission 38492)
TCGAGCTCGGTACCCGGGGATCCCACCTGCTGATGTAAGTAAATGTACTCTCCCGTAATTCGTTCAATAATTTGCCCACCAATAACTAATTCAGCATATTCTATGAGATGTGTCATAATTGAAGGAGACCAGACGGTGTCGTTATGACCTGCTGAATCAGGGGTGGGATCACTGAGTGTAACCTTCAGTGTCATATTACGAATCAAATCACCTTTATCATTTGGAACACTACACTCGAGGATTTCACCAAAATCTATCTTACCATCAAACTGACTCTCTATCGTATCTATAGCAAACTTCGTGTGTTTTTTGAAATTCATCAGGAAATACGAGAACTGTGGTTCACCTGTCAACCACTGATCCTGAACACCTGTGGCGGCAAGTCTCAGACGACCAGCCATTCCTACTGTATATGAGTAAAATTTTGTTAAATAAAACGATACGATACAATAGAATGAATCTTCAATTGAAAAAGTTCAAGCCTGAATCAATTGCGGATGATAAGGTCATTGTATTTATCGGTAAGCGCAATACAGGTAAGTCGACCCTCGTGAAAGATATAATGTATCATAAGAAACATCTTCCAGCGGGTATCGTCCTATCAGGAACAGAAGAGGGTAATCATTTCTATTCCGAGTTCATTCCTGATCTCTTCATTTATGGTGACTATGATAAAGATGCGATCGAACGTGTAATGGCACGACAGAGGAAGTTGGTGGGTGCAGGAAAACAGAATTGTGGAGCCTTTATGCTTCTGGATGACTGTATGTACGACTCAAAGTTTCTAAAAGATACGTGTATTCGACAGTGTTTTATGAACGGTCGTCACTGGAAAATCTTCTTTATGTTGACAATGCAATATGTCATGGATTTGCCCCCAGCTCTTCGCGCTAATGTTGATTATGTGTTCATTCTCAGGGAGAACATCATACAAAATAGAGAGAAACTTTACAAATCCTTTTTTGGTATCTTCCCTTCTTTCGATATGTTCTGTAAGGTTATGGATGCCTGTACAGAAAATTATGAATGTCTCGTGTTAGACAATACTGTGAAGTCTAACAGGATTCAGGATTGTGTGTTTTGGTACAAGGCAACTGTCAGGAAGAATTTCAAAGTTGGAAGTTCTCAATTATGGGGAATGCATAAGAAGATGTATAATTCAAAGCACGCTGACCAGAAGGAACAGGACGCTAAAAAGGCCAATAGGAAAACAGCTATAACCGTCACAAAGCGAAAATAATTGCGTCCTATAGTTTCATGAAAAACATGTGAGTATATTAAATGTCCTCCGGACAGGTCAATACCCTTAATTTGTCAGACGACGGGGAAGGGATGGTCCCCTTACGCGACAATCCATCCACGTCTTTTGCACTCGAAAAAAATGTGAGTCAACATAAAGAGACAATGGATTCTACTCCTATTAATGATATTATGATGGAACCACCTATGATGAGCGAAGAGCCTAAAATGCAGGGTGTTCAGATGGCTGCCGCGCAACCTCAGGGTATGTATGCCACACCTACACAGGCTCAAGATCAAAAACCCGCTAACAAGTACCCACTCAACCTCACGGATGACCATGTCATCGCTCTACTCGCTGGTTTGTGTGCAGCCATTTCTGTCAGTAAGCCCATTCAAGATAAGCTCGCGACCTCTATCCCCAAGTTCCTTAACGAACAAGGGGGTAGAAGTGTTGTTGGTTTAGCATCTACGGGTGTAGTTGCTGCTATTGCTTTTTACATCGTCAAGGATTACGTCGTGAAGCCTTAAGCGGCGGCTCCAGTCTGCCATCCCATATTACTATAAATAGAGTTATCTACACCAGTGTAGTACGTTATTAACGCACCGGCCCCAAAGGTCAGTAGTAACAAGGTACTTAACTGAAGCTTTTTAGTATTATTAACCGTGGGATCCTTGAGCGCTTCTTCAGTGGGCTTCCAAACCTTATTCATGAGATAGGTGAGAACGAAAGCAAAGACAGTGGAAGTCAAGAAGAAACCACGATCGACATGAAGTTGGGGAAGACGCTGGGAACTCATTATCATTCGGATCGTGTTTGGTATGACAATTGTCAGGAATGCGAGATTGACATAGTAGTTTTTAGAGTACGCTGGCACACGAGTGATGGCGAATACGATGAACCAATAGACAATCGCAGTGAGTAAAACGTTAAGTGGTGTTTTCATTTACTATAAAATAAGATTATTTATCCTGGACATGCTGACCACAAAATTCAGTCTTTTCTATGATCTTTTGGTAAATTCCTATCTGTATACAGATTTCCATGAGTTCGTTGTAATTGGCCCAAAATTGTTCCGAGTGTGAATACTCCTGGACGGTGGAATGTGCCAGTTCATGTATGAGAACATGAAAGATTTCATTCGTACTACCATCGAGACATATTGTGATTTCGGAGCCTTTATTGACATTGAATCCTACTGAATCTGTCATCACTTTACGACCTGTGATGGGTATGGGTCTTACGAGCATATGAAACTTCTCATTGTTTGTTTCACGCAAATGATCTCTGAGAGTCTTGTACTTTTCCTTGACTTCAGTAAATTCCCTGGGTTCTGTGGTAGTGTGTAGTATATAAGCATTGACTAAAAGTAAAATAAGAAACAATATCATCTATTATAGACAAAGATAAATTTGCTATACAATTCTGAGATTGGATTTCCTTTCAGTCCTTCCCAAAATTGTAATCTAAACCCCAACTCTTCTAAATGTGTGACCAAAAGATCCTTGTATGCTACTGGTTCTGATCTTGGTCCATCCGCATAAAACGGTGTGTCCACCAGATTTACAAATAACTTTTCACCAAATCCACCGTCACCGTGGTGTTTGAGTTTAAAAAAGTTTCCCGCATCGTCCAAATAAGGTGTTTTGAATAGAATTTTCTCAGAATCTGGGATAATACCTATGAGACGCCCACCTGGTTTAACTCGTTTCTTAATTTCGTGTATCGAACTAAAAAAGAGATCCCTGGATGCGAATATATAGTGTAACGAAAAATTGAAACACACTATATCAAACTTTCTTTTAGGACACGCGCGTATATCACCCTCGTAAAAATTTACGCGCATGTGCATATTTTTAGCCCGGGAACGCGCTTCGACCAGTGCTTCTGGTTCGGGATCACACATGTTTATATTCGCACCACACTTGTGCCATTTTTGAAGATCTCCACCAAAACCACACCCAACATCGAGTATATGTTGACTGTTCACGGTGACACTCTGTATGAGTTCTCTTTTCGCATCATTATGATTTTTACGAATTTCTTCCATAATTCTTATACTCTTCACTCTTTTAAATGACTTAGGTTTCGTAGCTTAAAGTTTTGACGCCTTACATAAATATAATGTCTCTGGAAACCGATTACACTACAGTCCCCGGACAGGTCTTCGCTTGTCTCTCTATCGTTGGACCCGAGGCTCCCCAAAAGAATGATAAATTTGGTATCAAGATTCGTGGTGCATTCGCTACTCGTGACGAGGCGGCCAATCACGCTAAGCGCCTTCAGAAGGAGGATACAACCTTCGACATCTACGTCGTAGACATGTACAAGTGGCTTCTCATCCCACCAGATTCTTCCAAGATTGAAGATGTACACTACAACAACGAGAAGCTCGAAGAGATTATGTCTGGGTACAAGGATAACCAGGCACAGGCTGCCCGTATGTTTAGTGAGCGTAAGCAGGGTATGATGAAGGATAAGGTGGCGTACGCTCCAGGTGATGAAAACTCTCAGTTTTACACCAAACCAGATGAGGCACCCATTTCCCACCCCGCTGATGTTCTCGAGCGTCTCAAGAAGGAGAAGCCAGATACACCAATGGAAGAACTCGTGAAGGAGGCGAATGTGATTGTCGCCGCCGAGGTTGAGGAACGCAAGAAACAGCGAGAGCTTGAAGATGTGAAGGAAGAGGAACCCGAGGAAGCCTCGGCGTAAATAATATTCATATATACTAAAACATAATGTTCAATATACTAATCACTACCATTTTGGTCAGTGCGTTCTTTATTTTGTTTTTTGAACCGAATTGGAATTCAAAAAACAAAAGAGTTGTTAAAAAAGTAAAAAAGGCAAAGGTTTCAACCACTGACGGGTTCGTTGAAGATACAGATGATGCATTTATCATTCCTAGGTATCCTACTCAACTGATAAAGAAGGATCAATCTGGGAAAAATAAACCAATTTATGGTGAGATAGGCACATTTGTAGCGTACTCAACTGTACCTGAGGATCACTGGTTGCATGGTTTTCCCCATAAAAAATCCAAGTAAAAATACTGCGAATGCGATAATCCATGTCGATTTATCGATACTCTTGAATATATCCATGCCTTCTGTAGGAGGTGGTGGAGCCGGTGGTGGTGCGTATGTCATTTCAGACGGGTGAAAATAATATTGTTCTTCTTGTTTATTATCTTCATTCTTCTCCTGTTCGTCTAAGGTTGGGTTATATTCAATGGGATTTCCTATATCGGTTTCCATTTTCTATTATAGCTCTCGTTTTTTTTAAGCGTCTTCTTCCTCACTTTCACTTTCATCATCTACGATAAAATCTTTGAGGTTGCCATTATCATCAGCATCGTCTTCTTCTTCAAAGTCGTCGTCTGATACACATTCGTCATCGGTATCGATATCTGTATCGGAATCTAGATCCGAATCATATTCATTCGCCGCGTAATCATCTTCAAGAACAGTCTCAACGGGCTGATAAAGAACTGGCTTTCTAATCACTCTTCTCGAACGCCTAAGCATTTGTATATGTACTGTATTATTGTTTAAGTACTTTTAACACATCAGGAGTTAATGTATGGATCCTAGACTTGTTTCGTTTACATAATGGACATTTTTGGCTTATTTGATTCTTTTTTACTATATAGGACATGTTGACATCTTTGTGTTCACCGTTGATCGTCTCACAAAAGTTTGATGTCGTGAGTATGACACCCTTATTTACGCTCACCACCTGTGTATTCTCCTGACCTTTTATCCACTTGCGTATGTACGACTCCACCTTTTCTTTCGCAACGCTGTGATTAGGTTTGGGTTTCTCTACAAATTTCTTGATTTCTGGACATTTTTTAATATCCTCCTTTTTAGGGTATAATTTATCAGTGATTGAAGGTGGGAGATGGTATTTTCGACCATAGAAATCTTTACAAAAACCATCCCTCCTTCCATGAAGTGTTTCGCATCGACAAAAGCATTTCTGTGCAATAACCTTTCCACTGACGAAAAACCAAATATGATTAGATCCATGTTCTCTTTTCAAATTCTCACAGTACTTAGATGTCGTCGAAACGAGATAGGTATCGTTATGCTTAAACATCTTTGTAATTATGGAATGATCCTGTCCCTCCATGTTCTTTCTCACGAAGGCTTCTAGCATGGACTTTAACTCTTCATTTTGAATTTCATCTTTGGTCTGTGCTAACGAGAACGAACCTTCCTCTTTTACCTTGACTGAAGGATTGTCAATCACTGTATTCTGGGGTTCATCTGTTCTGACTGCTGACATTTTCAAAACATCAACATCTGGGTTCTGGCTGATATTCAATAGTGTACTCAGGGGTCCATTTTTATATACAAATACGGGTAAATAAGCGAGTTGTTCAATCTTCCGTTTGAATTTACACCCTGCACACCCCTGTCCCCCACAAGCATCGTGTTTAACTAGCTTGAGTGACCACGGCATACGAAATCCACTTCCTTTCGCCTGTCTAGAAACACTCCCATAGACTGCGGCATCCACTATGTCACTCCAATTATAAGAACCCTTCGCCCTGGTGAGTGATATCAGAATGTGTTCCCTGAGTGCGATGGCCGAAGCTTGATCTACTACGAGACCCGGCCAATTTAGGTGTACACCTGTTTTCATTTTTGTACCACTCCTTTTAGGTGGTGCGACAGATATGAGACATTCTTTACCACCATGTCTTTTCACTTTATCACAAATGACTTTACAAATATCTTTGATTTCTTCAATCGTGAGTGATTCATCACCTTTGTAATCCAGGTCAACAAAGAAGTTATACGTCTTACTCTTCTGTTCCACGACGAATAACTTTTCACCTTGGTTCACCGCTTCTATGTACTTCTCATAGAAGGCGTTCAATTTATCAAATGGCACGGAAAGGACACCACCGTCCATGAGCACATGTGATAGATTGGTTGCATTATTAAATTTTTGAGTCGCACACCAACTCTTGAACATACTTTCTTATTGTTCTTCTTCTCTAAACCACGACATACAAGATACATCCCTATATTCTTTACCCTTCGTGAGATCGTTTTTAAGCTCCAAAAGTTGGCACACTGTCAATTTCTCGTTATCAATGACCCACTGTTCAATCTCTTCTTCACAGAACCCACGGTTCTGTTCGAGTAGTTTACGAATTTCGGAGATGATATAAACCTTGGACTTCATTATTTAATAGAAAATGTTTTTCTATTCAAAGAACTCATACACGCATAGAATTCTGGATTCTTTATAACGTTATCAATGATGAGTGACCATCGTTTACGTGCGTTAAATTCTTCGAGTGTATCGTAACTCATAAAATCATTTTCATCGTATGTCTTTTTTATTGGTTGTCGTAAAGACTTTTTAACATTTGTTTTATGTTTCTCTTCATAAAACTTCTTTATCTGCCCCTGTTGTTCTGAACGACTGTAGTTTACAAAAAAGATGAAAACATTGTATTCCAGATCAACTGTGGGACTTTCTTTATGTATAAACTTAAACTCTGTGTAGTGTCCACTCTTTAATGACACGACACCTCGAGTTTCTTCCTCTAATTCCCTTAGGGCACATCTAATTGGGTTCAAAATTTCTCTTCGTCTGCATCCTCCTGTGACAAATATCCAATCCTTAAATCTTGTATCTCGTACTGTGAGAAACCGTGGTTTCCCATCAGCAAAACTAACGGGTATTGCTATAGCTTTGTACTTTTTCATTGCGCATTCGCAAGTTATAATAAGTCGATATGATTATTCGGTCACTTTTTCCTCTGCGACTTCAGGTTCGGGTTCCTTAGCTACCAGCTGGGGAGCCTCGAGTTTCTTGGAAACATACTCGGAAAAGTCCTTCATATGCTCAACTTCTTGCTTCGTCTTGTTCACCTCCCTGAACAGAAAGAGAAGACCGGCTACACATACCACAGTGGCAACTAACATCATGGTGTCGCGATTAATAGGAATCATTATAGAATATACACTCTTTATCTTTTTAAGTAATTACACCCGCGTTAGTCTGTTGAGGACATGTGGGGCAATCGTACGGGCTATGCGCGAATTGAACGGCTTCGTAATGCGTGGGCTGACAACACTTATCAGTCGATGGGGAAGGGTGCCCAACGAACTTTTCGAGTGTCCTGGATTTAGGATCATACGTCAATACAAAAACGATGGCGAGGAGGAAAATGATCTTCCAATACATTGTTATTAATTAGTTAGAATATAAAAGACCAGCCATACCATTCTCGATACGGAGGACGTTGTAGTTTACGCCGTAAACATCGGAGGTGACATTTTGCTTATCACACACGATACGGGCGGAATCAAGGCGGGAAAAGTTGAGAGAGCCAGTAGGCTGGATCTTACCACAATCGAGGGAGAATGGGTAGAAGAACAGGGACTTGGCAACCGCGGGGGTAGAGGCGTTGGTTGTGTGGTAGTACAGGGGTACGGTGGTGTAGTTGGGGTCAGCGAACTTGAAGTCGGTGACATCGGTACCGTTAATCTGAAGCTTGAGCTTGTTATCATTGTTGAGGATATCGAGCGCCAAACCGGAACCATCGGTGTGCGCCTTAGCCGAGGCAAGGTACTTGATGGGGTGGTTGAAGTTGAGTTCCTGCATCTTGGAACCGGAAGAGATCGCCTTTTGAACCTGGGTGATGAGAAGGTTCATGGGCTGACTAGCGAACAGCTCACGCTCCTGAGTATCGAGGTAGGCATAATTCGCGTAGACATCCCATGTATGAGAGGCCGCCGACGCACCCCAAGTGATGCGAAGCTCCACATCATGATATTGGAGGGCGATGAGAGGAAGGGCAGTCTGCCAGTTCTCACAGAAAGCAAACCTGAGAGGGTAGAAACGCTCCGCGGTAGCACCACCGTATAGGTTACCGCCGACCGACTTGGAGGAGGAGGTCGCAGAAAGAAGGGGAGCGATGAGACTGGAATAAGTGACATCCTGTTCATCAATAACTTGACCCCCAATTAATAATTCCACCTTGGAAATTACATCAGTCCAGTCACCGACGGCCGTGGAAGCGGTGCCACTGTTGGGAGCGAGGTAGACATAGTTGAGCATGTCACCCTTGCGCTCGAAGCGGACGGTGGACATACCGTTGTTGGAGACGTTGCCTTGGATGACTTGACGCTCGACAGTTTGGGAAAAATTTGTATGACGTTTGTAGGTGGACCTGAAGAAAGACACCTCGGGCTGACCGACGAGGTGCACATCCTGGGCTCCGACGGCTACGAGTTGGGCAATACCACCAGACATTTTATAATATAGTGAGAGTTTATTTTTAAGCTGGGAAGTTCATAGAACTTCACTGGTTTGATACAAGTTACTTCGTCACTTGGGACTTAGCCACAATGGTATGTACACCCAACAAATGCTGCGATGTGGACCGCATTGGATTCGTCAGTTTGAGCGCCTGATGCGTCGAGGTACCTTATCTTATATGCCTTTTCTGTTTCTGTAGTGTGGTTCTCCCATTGGATCTGTCCGTGTGCATCGAGAATATTTTTCCCATCTTCATCTTTTCTGATAACTTCTATGGGTTGACTCACTGGGCTGAAATCACAGTCCATAGTTATTTTAGCAACTGTATAGTTTTTAAGGTAATCTGAACCTTGGCGTTGACCGTATCCTGAAATATCTGAGGTTGATATATAATCACCCGCTTCCAAAGATCCATTGGTATTCGCCACCCAAATAGCACCTTCACCGACAGAGTTGATGTAGACACGAGTATCGCCCTCTTCTTTTTCAAAAGGTGTTGTGAAAGACCCATACGCATCAAATCTTTTTTCTGGATCTTCGGAGGCTGAAATGACACCGAAACACTTTTTATCCCAATGCGTTTTCGAGAGGGATACGATCGGTAAAGATTCATTTGTCGTTATTGCATTAGAACCAGTCTCGGTACCTTTACTCATCCTAATGTACTTGTTCTGATCAGATGAGACGATAAGACCTTCCAGTTCACTAACTCGAGTAAATGGTACATCTTTAATAAAACATCTATGTTGACCCGTAAAATTGTTCATATCTCTATCATTTCCGACAGTTCGAAGATATCCTACGTTTACTCCATCAAAATCAAAATCGAATGAATGATCAGTATTTTCGTTTCCCATTAGATCCCATGTACCGTGATTAGTTTGCATTCTAATTGTAGGACCTGCCTCAAAGTCTCGCGTGGTCTCGTACAATGTTAAGGTGGGTATCATATCTCTTCTTGTGTCATTATCTAATACTGATCTCGTATAGCCCAGTTGTTCTTTCGGTACTATCCCAATTCCTATTCTATGAAATGTTCCTATACCCCTAACATCAAAATTTGACTCAGGGACTTTCCCGATCCCGACGGCTGTGTCGCTGATGACCATGGACCGCCCGGTTCGGCCCAAGTTGTAGAGTTTCTTGACCTCTGAGGGTTCGAGGGCGACGGAGTAGAATTTAACATTACTGATTAAACCGTTGTGCCGTCCATTAGAAGCATTAATATAATCGGCTAATTCGTAAAATGTCTCCGTTGGTAAAGTCATTGGAGAGGATATTGCTGAATAAAAGGTGAGTGTTTGTTTAACGCCGTTTATGTACATAGATGACCTTACATTTGGATCTGTTGAAGTATTTCCATGATAAACCGATACCGCGTGATACCACTGACCGACTTCGAATGTATAATCAAAATATACACCATTACCATACCAATCTTGCCACATTTTGCCCGCATTGTAACTCGTAATGATACCCGACAACCCGGATTTATTTCCAAAAAAAGATAATACATTAAAAACACCAGAACCGGGCAAAAATGAATTTGCCTTAAACCACATACTTTGGGTCCAAGCCATATTTCCACCGGCTATACTTATTCGTGTTTGGCTATAGTTACCTCCATCAAATTTAAACGCCTTATCCTCTGTGGAGTAGAGGGGACCTATGAAAGCACCATGATTAAAATTCCCCGAGATATCAGTTAATGAAGAATTTACCGTTGTATCATAATCAATAAATAACTTCTCGGGTCTCGGGGTTTCCGTATCCACGTCGTACCGCGAAACGCGGGGAACATCGAGGGACCTTCCTAGAGTCAGCGAACCCTTATCGAGGGTCGTGGGACCGGGGGTGCCGAAGAGTTTCCATTCACCTACACTTATATGGTCACCAGCACTCGTATTTCCCTGTTTTAATCCCACCAATCCAAACTGACTATATGTTTCTGGAACATTAACTATAAAGTTAGTACCAGCATAATCGGATGCTACACCCGCAGTCGCTGTATGACTAAATATAGTATCCCAATTATTTCCATCATTTGAAGCTATGATGACAAACGCTGAGGGTAATTGTGATGTATGGTCGAACATTTGCGAGGAAGTCTCGCCAGATACAGTGATATTAAAACTCTTTAAATTAATTGCATACGGTAATTCTAAAATGAGGTGAGCTCCTTTGTATCCAGCGAATGTTGGGGCACTCGCCGTAGGTAAGCCAGTGCTAGCACCACTAGCTGCGTTTGGTCCTGCAGCAAAAACCTGACCAGATACCCAACGATCTTGGTTATCTGTTCCTTGACCACTGGTCTTCGTAAACGCACTACCCGCTTCATACCTTCTATTGTCCGGATAAGACCCCGTTGACCAGGCTTTAAAATGGCCATGACCCTCTATATAGACTTCGTTAGGTCCAATATCTCCAGCGTGTACTCCACCATCGAATGCCCTAGGAGGATACTCTTGAATCCGCTCATCTCCCGCGAGTTCCAATTGGCCCGAGGGTTCGGTGACCCCCACGCCCAAGTGTCCCTTGTACAGGGTCACTTGGGACTTGGACCCCAAAAAGTAATCCTTTTGGTAATCGTACAACTCCTTGATTTGGTCAGCGTTCAGGGCCTTCGTATAAATGCGGAAATTTGCAATAGACCCGAAAAACTCATTACCTCCATTATTTCGTCTACCTAATTGTAATTGGTCACCACCATCCAAATTGAGTTCACCAGACGTGTCTTCCGAAACAACTGGACAAAGTTCACCGTTTATATATACCGATTTACCCCTGTGTTCATCTGTGATAGAACCCGTATAAGTGACTACCAAGTGATACCATGTATTGTCTGTTGGATACTGACGAGGAAAATTTACTTTGATATCATTACCCCAATGATAATACATAAGTGTGTAGTCCTGTAATATGTTTAGTCTAACACCAATAGATTTGTTATCGGTTTCACCACTAGAAGGTGAGATACTGAAAATAGCATCATCTCCATGCACATTGTATTTGAACCACGTTGAAACACTATGTACCTGATTACCTGAAAATGTTGAAGGCATAGTTGCGATGAAGGTATCGGTTCGAGTATCCGTACCACCAAACGTCCAAGCTTTGTGTGTGGAGTCAAACGTTATTGTACTACCAGAATTTGATATAGTCGCGTTAGTTGCTGTTCCAGCCTTATCATTCACCGTAGCGGTAAGACCCGAGTAATCTTGCCCATCATAGTAGACCTCCAACTGGGTCCCCGTGGTCGCCGGCACGTTGTACACGGTCTTTAGGGTGGTGTCTAGGGAGCCACTGCCTTCTTCGTGGCCGTAGAGTTCCCATTCACCAATTCTTGCGTATGTGGCATTACCCGAAGAAATGTATATTTTGGAAATTTCCAGTTTATAATACAAGTATTTCGTGGTTGTATTTACATGAACAACAGCTGTTTGTGGATCGGGGTTAGTTGTTCCACCATCTAATGGTAAATCCGTTTCTGTTTTGAGTGTAACCCAATTTGAACCATTGTTACTGCCATATAACGTGATATTTCTAGGTCCATTAGCATACTCATAGTTGGCTTCTGATATAATTTTTATGTTTTCCAATTTAATCGCATTAGGTAATTGAATTTGGAGATAATTTACCGTTCTACCCGAGGCAACATCTCCATTACTATCATAATCACCTAGATTACCTGACCAACTAGTGGCAGTTCCATCAAATGCGTTCGATATTTTATAACTTGCACCCGAATACACCGAGTTCGAAGTAACTGTGTAACTTTTATATGTGAAAGTCGTAGCTCCACTCGCAGCCGATTCAGAACTTCCTTGTAGAGGAAAAGCCACCTCCGGGTACTTCCGCAGGGGTCGATCGTGGGGACCGGTATACTCGGCGACCACGTTGGAGTCTACACTCACGGAGCTCACATTGGAGACCCTATTGAAGTGCATGTTCCCGCGGATATCGAGGGCTTCTTGGGGGGAGTTCACACCCACGCCTAGGTTACCACCCATGAACGCGATGTTACTCGTTTTATCAGAGATTAATCGTCCGTTAACGATTCTAAGGTTTTTGAATTTAGAATTTGCGGCAGTCTCCTCTATGAAAAGGTTCACAAAAGCTCCGCCAGTTGCGCTCACGACACGTGAAGCGACCCCGAGACCTTGGTTGAAACCATCCGTTTCCTTGTGGTACAGGTACCGAGTTCCATCTATGGACACGGAGATCACACCCCTTTCAAAGAAGATATTGACCTTTCTGAAAGCACCAACGATAGTAGGGATCGTGGCTGTGGCGAGAATATTTTGATCTTCGGATAAACTTGTATCGTACATCAAAGACAAAGTTGTATCCTTAAAGTTTAGAAGGTATCCTAAAGCGTTTGAAGTTTTATCTTCATTGTAAAAATTGAATTCTACATATTTAGTGGTAGAATGACCCTTAACATCAAATTCAGCTACCCAAGTTGTAGGGAGCTTGATACCCCATGTATTAGAGCTGGGATATTCGATATTTTCATTTATGAGTATGTTGTTCTTTACGATATTCAAGAGACCCTGGTTCAGACCTGAGGTTTCAGCGACTTCAAGTTTTCCCACCCGAAGTGTGGCATTCCCAATGTCCAGAATGCCGTCTGGTGGTTCGAACGACATTTAATATAAGGGAGGAAAAGAATTCATTACCAAACGACGAAGTCGTTACTTAATGAGACTTGTTACAAACTAGGACAAAAGTAGTTTGTAAGAAGTGTCAAGGGGTCAGTCGCAAAGCGACTGGAACGAGTGGAGTACAAGTCCTACGGACTTGGGACAAGCGTATAGAACCCCTGTAAATTAGAAGTAATAGCCTCTGGAATCGTCTCAGCGACATATTCTACCCGTTCTTCTAGGGACTTTGCAGCATATTCTTGTACCGAAATTTCAAAACATCCAGATGGTACATATTTTCTAAAAATGGTATGGGCTGGTCGGGTGGTCACGAGATTTGCGTACGCGTTCGCGTCTATGTTGGAGTAGGTCACAACATTAGAAACCACAAGATTCGAGTAGTGTGTGATCACCTTGACGTAGTGGTGGGGACTATCCGTGGTCGTGACATTAGAGTACTCTGTGACTGGTGTGTATCCACTCTGTTGATCGGGGGTTAATTCATTATAGGCATTCGAGGAAATGTTGGAGAATACATTGATTCCATCATAGACCATGAGATTCGAGTAGTACCCAACACTATTCGAGGAGTAGTAGCTACACTCCAAGTAGTTGGCCTGGTCGTCCACCGAGAGATTGGAATACTCAGCCACAGTGACGTTAGAAACCACGTTGGACTGAATGATACTGACAATGTTCGAGTAGTACGACATTTATTATAAGGGGAGGAAAGAATTCATGGTAAAATTGAAACCATATAAAGTATATGGATGTATATCATATAATGAATTCGATACACATACATGAAAACTTTTTAAGTTCGGATGAGTTTACAAAAGTATTAGAGGTTATATATAAAAATGGATGGAAACATGATGGTAAGACATCGGATAATTCACCTCGTTTTTGGTTCATGGATTTGATAAAAAATTCATTGTTTACCCGTGATATTTTTGAGAAGATTCAAAACACCATGAATAAGAAATTTAAGTTACAGCGCGTGTACGCTAATGGTCAAACATATGGACAAGATGGTATGTTTCATATAGATGATTATAGAGACGATACATATACTTTCATGATTTATATTAGTCCTATAACAGCAGATAACGTAGATCTTATAGGTGGATTTACACAGTTCAAGATTGATAATTCTATTGTAAATGTCGAGCCATATATGAACCGATCCGTGTGTTTCAAATCAAATATAGTACACCGGGGTTTGGCTCCATCTCGTGAGACTGATTTACTACGTATATCCATCGCATTCAAATTAATTGATATCACTTAAAAATAAAAAGATATGATAGCTAAATGAATACTTCGTTATTTGAAGGTATCACCACAAATAAGAAAGATAAGTATTACAAAAGACCACATCATCAAATTTTTGTATTTGATGATGTGGTACCCGAAGATGTCTGTGAGAGATTTAAACGTTTGATCGATTCTGAAGCACAAGATGAAGCATTAACAAACCCGGGAACAAATGTACAATGTAAATCACTTATACTGAATAATCGAACCGAATCCAATTTATATAATACCACAACAGTCATTATGTCAAAAATCTCCGAACGTATGAGGGACTATTGTGTAGACACGTTTAGTGACTGTGGATATCTGATTAGAAAAATACACGGACCCACTGAATGTCATACAGATTCCATGCTGGATTACAACCAATCGACTGTTAATTCGAAAATGATCCGAAATTTGACGATAACAGTTGCATTAAATAGTGATTATGATGGGGGTGAATTTTGCTTTCCATGTCAAAACTTTAAAATTAAATTAAAACGGGGACAGGTTATCGCATTCCCCCCATTTTGGACACACCCACACTATACAAATGATTTATATAACGGTACATATAGGTACACCATCAATACATGGATGCATGGTAATTAACCACAGTGGTACGTACATCCTAAAAACGCGGCTTTAATCACATGTGTCGCTTCATCTACCTCGTTTCCAGATGCATCGAGATACCTGATTTTGTATGGTAATTCCATTTTACCATCTGGGTGATTTTCTAATATCGTTCTACCTAATTCATCTTTGGCAATTTCCTCGTATTCCTTATTGATATATATCGATTCACCATCATTTGGATTTTTATCCCACTCTTGATAAACTGACTGTTTTTTGTATATAGTTATTCCATCTTCAACTGTTACCATTCTTTCCATGTGAGACTCACCAACCTTAGGTGTGTTATATTCATCCTCTGTAATTTCTTCCCATTTTTCGGTTACCCACGTATCTTTATATTTTGTAACTTTTTTAGAAACTTTGACTGGTTGTAAAATGGGATTGAAGTCACAAGGCATGGTTACCTTCGCGACTGTATAATTATGTAAAATATCATCCGCCTGTTTCATGCAATATCCAGCGACGTTGGATGTGGTTACATAGTCACCATTCTGGGTGGGTCCGTTTATATCAGTAACCCATAACGCACCTTCTCCTACGGAGTTGAAACGAACCCTGTCATATAAAGAATTCTGGAACCCGGTAGGTTTGTCATCTTCCTCAAATGTTCCATCTGTGTTAAGTGTATTTTTATCGATTCGATTAGTTACAACGCCCATAACACTCGGGTCACAGGACTTGGAAGATAATTTGATGTTTGGGAGAGACTCATTTATCGCAATGGCATCGTTACCAACTATGATATCCCCCGTGGAACCATTATATGATCTATAACCTGTACCCGCGGAACACACTGTCAAACCAACATAATCAGCGACATTCGATTTCAAATCGTAATCTTCGGGGTGACCGACGTGCTGTCCCGTAAAAAACTGTGAACCACCCAGTGTATCACGATACCTGTTGTTTCCCGATCTACCATAGAGATAGAAAGTGCTACCAGACATACAGGTAGACATATTTATATATTGATTACCGTAATTGTCCATATACTGACTCGCATTTGCGTCATTTGCGACTGAGTTTAATGTTACTATATCCCCAGATTTATATAGGTAGTCGGCACAAGTTACTATACTATGGTAAGACTGTTGTGAACTCCAACCGGTACCAGCTTTTATGGTACCATTTACATGCAGTTTCTGATTTGGGTCCGTCACCCCTATCCCGACGTTGCCATACTTAAATATAGCTCCTTCAGTAGCTTCCAGGAAAGTTTGTGCGGTAGACCCAGACGTCATTGAGGTGTCCCAACCAACTTCACTCGTACCTGAGGTAGGATATAAAGAGCTTATGGCTGTAAAACCTTCTGTTGTTGCAGTATCAGAATCTCTGAATATAGTCCCATTCCATATATTTTCACCACTTTCTGTGCCCGGACGACTAAGAAAATCTATATTCCCTTTTACGTACCAGTTAGCTGAATTACCATCCGATATACTCATACTCAAAACCAAATATCCTATATCATTAAATCTGACGTAATACCATTTAGGACGCCTCCCTTGACTATAATATAGTTCATTTTTATGATCTTGTAATGTGTAATACTGTGCATCACTAGGGTTACCGCTAGTTGACACTTTCCATAAATCTGAAAATGTCACAGTACCACTCGCTATAGAATTTCTACTGTGAGAACTAGTGGTACGTTTATACGTGGCACTGTAATTAATTTTAATTAGTTGGTTTGTGTGCTCACCAGGTGCGTCCTTGAATGAACATATCCAAAAATGCCTGGCATACGCACTTGATTCACTCCCACTAAAGTCAAATTCTTTATATATATTGGTTGAAGTTCGGCCCTTCACATCCAAATCCCCGCTCACATCCAAATCCCCGCTCACATCCAAATCCCCCCTAACATCTAGGGCCGCCTTAGGAGCCTCCCCATCCCCGAGGCCGATCCCGACCCGAGTTTTGTTGAAATTGACGACGTGGCCACCCTCATCACACCGACCCATATCGTAGAGGGTCTTGACCTCTTCGGTGGTGAGGGCTGTGTCGTAGAGTTTGAAGTTGGAGATTGAGCCATCTAACCAATAATTATTATTACCCAGAATTCTTCCACCTATCCTAAGATCGGACTCTTCGGGGATGCTGAATGTACCAGTTCCACCCGAAGTGGTTGTAGCGGTGAGGGGTATACCATTTACATATAGAATATGATCACCAAATGTCAAGCTATTTCGCACGAGTGTGACATGGATCCATTGCCCGTTTCTACCCCCAACGGTATAATGATATTGTTGACTCGGGTTCACACCTTCAGTATGCACAGCTAGTGTGTCAGTTCCACTTATCCACAAACCCTCATGTGCGCCACCGACATTTTGACCAATTCCAAATATCTGTTCCCATGCACCCATGCTATCGGGTTTTAACCATAGCGACGTCGTGTGTTGGGTTATTTTTCGCTTGAATATATCACCCGCAAAGATTGAGTCATATGTTCCCGTAGTGCTTCCAGCTACGGGATTACTTGGGAATTCTAGCGACTTTTGTGTAGCATCATATGTAGCTGTTCCTACAAACACCCCATCATTCCCCCTCCCACTTGTATCCTGAACGAGACCATCTTCCACGGGGTTCGTGGAGGTATTGTATTCCACCACGAGCCTGTCCCTTCGGGGTGTATCATCGGCATCTAGGGGTGGCCCGATCCTAGGAACATCCAAGTTCTTGGTGAGGGTCAGTTGGCCATCGTGGAGGGTACTCGACCCCTGGTTCCGGACACCAAAGAGTTTGACATCCTTGAGACGGGTGAAAGCATCCGCGACGATCGCGTGGTACTTGTAATAGTTGGGGTTATCCAAATTCTTAAACTCTAGGCGGTCATCATAGCCAAACGCGAGTCCAGCGACGTTGGAGGTTGCCTCTTCACGGGTAGGACCGCTTACGATCTTTGTCCAGTTCACATCATCATTACTTCCCCAAATACTCTTGATATTCCCGGGTGATATCCACGCACGGGCACGACCAACACCACTGTTAAAACCGAGTTCACCACCGAATATTACATTTCCATCACGAGACAAATTCGCAGCTTTACCCCTATCATACCCGTACCCCAAATAATGACCTGTTCCAGCACCCACGGCACTATGGTCTGCAATCGGAACTTGTAACAACCAAGCATTATTATGATAATGATACATATACAGTACTCCCGTATCGGCGTTGTTGGGCCAATTGGACACCCCGACAAGCATTTTTTTTCCATCACCGGATAATTTCACAGACGAACCAAAATCATCGTCTCCCTGATGATCGGGATTTTTTAACGTGGTATGTAAAACCCATTCAGGTGATGCCGTAGAATCGTAATGATACATGTACACTAAACCAGTATTATCCGATTGTGCTCCGTCTGCTATATCCGCATTATAAGCACTTATAGATGCTATATTACCATCATTGGATAAGGCAATCATTCTACCGAAGCCGTCGTTCTCGTTAGAACCAGGATAATTTATTCTCGCACCTTTTATACCCCAAGCTGACCCATCCCATTTATAGACTTCAACAAAATTCCCGACATCGGTTGTTCCTAATGCTAAATGGTCACCATCTTCACTCATACTCATTCCAGAACCAAAATGGATATCTGCGGTGTCTCCTACAAAGAATGACTCGCCACCTGTTCCCTTATAAGACCAGGCACCATTCGAATACTTGTATACTAACGCTCTACCAACATCATCCTTCCCCGCAATATCATATCCGTATTCACACATGGCGAGAGTTGTACCATCATACGAAAGTTGTATATGTCCTAATCCCAAATATGAATTTACCTGTGTACCTACAAAACCACCTGCACCGTCACCAGAGCTTTTTGTAAGACTGCCCCCTCCCGGGAGGCCCGAATCAGGTAAAAGAGTCCACGTAGACCCAACCAGATGATACACCCGAACAGCTCCTAAATACAGACTTCCATCAATTTCCTCATATGATGAAGCTATAGCTATAATGTTACCATCACCTGACATGGCGTGAGTCCTTCCACAAAGAGGGTCTTCTGATGACGTCGACGCACCGTCTATAAAGTTACCAACTTGAACCCACGCCACTCCATCCCAATCCCATACGGTATTTCTACCTATACTACTATTCCATGTATATCCACTTATGAGTACACGTGTACCATCATGTGAGCATGAAATTTGTCGTCCAAAATCATCACCCGTCCCAGCAGGGTCTGTCCAAGTTGGTACTATGTCACTTCCAATTTGATACCAATTTGAATGACATTCAATTTCAGCCTTCTTGAGACTCACCGATTCTGGGGTTTGGATCTTGAGCCATGCCCCGAAATCAACTTCTTCGGAGAGATGGGTGTTTCGTTTGGGTTTGGCCGTCCACGAAGTTGAAGTGAGACCGTCGAAAGCATTGAACCCCGACCCATCCGCGGCACTTAACTTGATTTGACCGTCCCCCTCGACATACGAATCATTCGCAGAGATTGCCCTCGCGGGAAACTTCTGTAAAGCATGTGGTTCATCTATGACTGTTAGGGATCCTTCAGGTTCAGTCGTGCCCACACCTACGCGACCCTTGTAGAAGGTCATCGAGGATTTCTTGTGCCCGAACTCGTCCTTTTGTGCATCGTAAATCTCTTGGATCCGCTCGTCACCCAAGTACTGGTCATAGACCCTAAAGTTCGCCACCTTACCCGCGAAGGGACCACCCACTATCATAGGGGTTTCGGTGTTTTCTTGGGTGCCTAATATTTGCCAACTATGAATACTACACGCACCATCACTATTTGTATTAACATTTGTGATAATTAACCTAAGATATTTATAAGCAGTTGTCGTATTTGTATCTGGTGTAATTTCTACATAAACACCCGAACTCCATGATGTTTGATTGGTATAAGATTTTAACAATACCCAATTAGTTCCATCATTACTTCCGGCAAATACACCATCTCTAGGTTGTCTATAAGAATTGGTCGTAGCTGGATATGAACTGAGTCTAAACTTCGTTGGTTTAATCTTGTTAGGTAATTCAATTTGTAAAAATTCGCCGTTTACAGCTGTAGGTGTATGACCGGTTACAGTTGTTTGGTATGTTGTTCCACCAGCATATGAACCATTTGAGGTATTATACGGAGTTCCAAGTGTCGTCCATACATCATTACTAGTCACAATATCATTAAATGCTCTCCAGGGACGATAAAGACTTCCTAAACTACTACTCGCACTCGCCACATACCCCCTTTGTCCCGGACCCGTCATCGCAATGTGTGGATACTTGAGGACCCGCGTCGGCTCGGGGAATCGGGTCAGGTCGCCTTCCTTGTGGCCGTAGTATCGGAGATCACTTATACCTACCCAATCGTTTTGTGACACATTTATAGCAGTAACAACAAGTGCAAATCTATTATAGGCTTTAGATGCACCAACAGTAACAAAAGTGAATACATCGTTGGTATCGGTATATGTTAATCCGGAAAACGACTTTAATTCGGTCCAATTAGTTCCATCATTGCTTCCATAAATTTTACCAGCTGCGGGTGCACGATCACCAGCACTTCCACTATGCCCAAAACGTTCCTTGAGTTTGAAGTAATCTAGTCTTACTTTATAGGGCATTTCTAATATAATATATTCTCCGTTAACTGCTCCCGATCCCAAATTTGCAGCACCTAAATATGTACTACCATTATACGATGGATCTGAAGCCAACCACGAGGGGGGAGTCCCAGCATTGTTTTTATCAAATGCCATATACGCGAAATGGCCAGCGCTTGTTTGTTCACTACTCGCACTCACTCGGTACCCCCCAGTCTCATAGTCCGTCATGGCAAAGGGTGGATACTCCCCGAAGGTATCCTCAACTTGGGCCTCCACAACCTTCCGTCCATCCACGTAGGTCACCTTGGACCCACCTTCACCTTGGTACGCATAGGTCACGTTGTGCCACGTATTTGCGGCGATTTGGGTATCGTCAACTTTAAGGAAAGCCTTATCGTACCCGGACCCTATACTGAAGAGCTGTTGGGTCAAGGCATTCGCCTCCAGATTCGAGGCGTTGATCCAAGTGGAGACTGTGTGTGGCGCATCACCCTCAAATCCAAGGGAACCTGTGGTCACGTTACTCTCCGTAGAGCCATCCAAAGTCCAGTATTTCTCAGTGGTATCGTAGGTGGCGTTGTGGTGGATCACAGATTTATTATCCACAAGGTTATTTGAGGTACCACCATCACCGGGAACGAAATACTTCCCATCGAAATACATCACGTAATTGTTAGACCGAACGGAATTGAATGTAGACTTTAGGGTCGTGTCTAGGGAAAGGTCACCGGGTGGTGCGGGTTCTTCGTAGCCGTAATATTCGATTTCGTTTATCCAACAATATTGCCCTATTCCTACGGTAGATTGTATTACAAACATAACATACTTGAAATAAGAATTGGTAGTAGAATTTAGATCGGCTATTAATATCTCTCGGTTTGCTGCATCGACTCCAACAACACTCCATGATAGGTCACCATCGAATGTTTTTATAACACTCCAATCATTAGTATTACCGGTATTACTCCCTAAGAAGACACCTTTATATGGCCTGCGTGTAACCTGTTCACTACCTCTCGAGTAAACTCTAATTTTAGATGCTTTGATTTTATTTGGTAGTTCAAGTTTAATCCATTGACCCGTATATGTAGTAGAATCTACAGTAAAAGAATCACCGTTTACAGCGAGACTTGGGGAATTTGTGTTATCAAAAGATCCCGCTTTCGTCAACCATACATCCACTGTGCTCGAACCCCCGAGAAGAACGTTATTAAACGCTCTCCAAGGGGCACGATCATCGGGCGTGTAATAACCATTCGCCGTCACCGTATACCCCGCTTGTGTGTACGTATTGGTCGAGTCATTCCTATCAAACTTACTCTCATCAAAGACAATTTCGGGGAACTTTTTCAACAACGGAGTTGTTGGATCCCTTCCATGAGGCCCCGTGTATTCCGCGATGACGTTAGAACCAACCTTCACCTGGGCGTTTGAGGTGAGCGTAATATTCCCACCGATCTCTACATTTGAGGAGGCCACGAAAGAGGTGGTAGCATTGGCAAATTGGAGGGTATTGGAGGTTGTATTTCCTACGTTAGAAACGGCGGCCAAATCAAAGGTTGGACTGACGAGAAGATTCCCGATTTTTAGTGTATGCGCGACCAGGTTCCCTGTAATATTAACGGCATCCGCATCGGTTGTACTCACATGAAATTTATCACCCACTGAAAAGTTTTTAGTTGGTGCTGAGTTAGAAACACTTATTTTTTGAGTCGCCCTAAATTCACTGGCACTCAAGATAGCGTTAGTTACCTCAAGAGTACCCGCCGGGGTATCAATGATAGGCATTTAATATAGGGCGAGGTTTTTTTAAATGAAAAAGTCCGAGGGCAAGGGGACAATCGACTCCGTCGATTGGAACGGCAAACTTTAGAAACTCTGATACAGTTTGTAAAGTTTTTTTTGTTGATTGGAAAGAGGGTTTACGGAGTTGCCAATGTGCAGACCACCTCCACCGCCTTATAGTCACCAACATCCCTGATTTCATGGGTGACCGTCTTTGTTTGAGGGGTATAGAACGATTGGAGATTGGAAGTAACGGGCTCAACCACCGTAACCGTATACTCTTTGCGTTGTTCAGGGGTGAGTGTGGCGTAGGCCCCGACGCGAATAGAGGTGTTTGAGACTTCATGGAAAAACGAAGTGTACCCAGGTGTCACGATGAGATTAGAATCGAGGGCTTCATAGACACTCGTGGAGATGTTAGAGTACTCAATGGTCTCAACTACCGAAACATTCGAATAATGGGTCACGACCTTTGTGTACTCGGTGTGTACATTGGCATCGTACTGATCCGAACTGATATTAGAGTAGCTCAAAACGGGTGTGTACCCCTCTACTTCCTCAATAGAATCTTGTGAAACTGAAACAGCTGTGTAGTCACTTTGAACCTCTTCGGCTAAGCTGGAGTACTCACCAACTTGTACGTTCGTATAGACATTCACACCATCATACACAACAACGTTAGAGTAGTAGGAAACGACGTTCCCAGTGTAGTATGAAACAGAGTTCGAAGTCCAGTAGGCATTCTCGGAGTACCCATCTTGGGCCGTTTCACTCGTCGTGACCACGTTAGACTGAGTCACGGAGACGATATTGGAGTAGTGGGTCTCCGAAAAGTCGTATGCATATATCATGGTCAAGACAGCGGGTTCACCCTTCGTGAAATACCCAGCTGTGTTCGATAAAATGAGACCATCACCCGCTTGAAGAGATCCGTTCTCGTTGGTGACCCACAACTTCATGGACCCACCTCTGAGAGGGGTCACGAGGGTTGGAAGGTCGCGGAGAGCCTGGCGCTGATCGAGTCGGGTCTGCTGTACGGCTAAATTTGAGTGAGGATAATCGACTGCGGTGTAGCGATCGGTTTGTTCGAGACACTTGTTCCGTGCCAAGCGGAATTCCTTGAGGGGTCTTTCAGCCCTCAATTGCTCAACCTTCTGGAGGAGTTCCTCTTTGGATGGTTTAGGGATGTCTGTGGAAATCCATGTCAAATGTTCGTAATCATCATCCGTACTCATCTGAAATATAGCTTTTGGGTAAAATGTCATTATCGCGTCAGATACTGGTATACCCATTATACTTTATATAAGAAATTAATAATATATAACCATGAAACCATCCCCACCATTGTGAGCTGCTATATCGTACGCGCTAGTCGGGACGCTGGTTGTTGTAGTCCATGGCTGTCCACCGTACGCGATTCCTGATGCGTAGTCAACATCTTCTATATTCCCAGGTTCAGTCAACCGACCAGCCGTGGTCTGTCCAAATAGACACCCCCCGACATACCCAGAACCACCACCACCACCACCCATTGTATTAGCCTCTGTATAATCTCCAGCACCACCACCATACCATCCACCACCACCACTACCACCATGTTCATCGTGCCCCCCTTGGAATTGTGAACCGTTGCCGGTACCCGACTGCCTCCCATACCCTTGACGGACAACTCCCCCGTAAGATAAAGTTACAACCTCATTCAGAGACTGACCACCACCTGCACCTGCGAAGTACCAGTTGCCATCATAGGGGCAGGATCCATTCTGACCCTGTAACCCCCCACCTGCTCCTCCACAATTTCCCCTACCACCATAAGCCGAAGAGCGTGTTCCACTTCCCCCTCCTCCACCACCTGCCGTTATGAGCTCTGTGCTCCCTCTACGAATCGCACTACGACCCCCACCACTTCCAGCATACCCTCTACTGGTAGGCCACCCACCACCACCGTAAGCCTCCCCACCGAGAAACTTTCCACCCGCTCCCACGATTAGCGTTAAAGTTTCACCCGGTGTAGTTGCAATAACTCCATGGGTAAAACCACCACCACCACCGGGTGCGCCGTAAGTCCAACCCCCTTTCCTTCCACCACCACCACCCGCACCCCATAATTTTACATAAATTCGACTTACACCACTGGGGACAGTAAATGATACATCGGAACCTGTGGAACTTTGTGCTATACGCACATTTTTACTGTTATCTAAAGGAATTATCAATCCAAACCCCGAATTAAAAATTCTACCACGTAATCGCAAGTCGTTTGTGAGGGTCAGTTGGCCATCGTGGAGGACGGATTGACCCTGCTCACGGGTGCCGAAGTAGCGGAGTTCAAGTATACGAAAATAATTAGGCTGTCCACTAATTTTCGTAACGACCAACCCAAAATATTTATACATAGAATCTGTGCGCGCGTCATGTGTAGTTTCATGAATCTCTCTGACTCGACCAGTTACAGAGATAAGTTCGGTCCAGTTTGAATTATCATTCGAGCCATAAACCTTGAAATCTTCTGGTATACGGGTAAGGTCGTTTGGTGCCATGGTATTTAATTTCATATATTTCAAGTTGATCTTGTATGGTAATTCTAATTTTATCCATTCACCATACACAGCACCTGCCCCTAAAATTATTCCACCACCTGTCGTCGCCGCTGGATTGTATGTATTACCAGTTCTGTTATAGTTAGAATCAGTGAAATTCGACCACGTATTATACCCTGATGAAACATCGAAGGACTTATCGAATGCTTTCCAGGGTGGAGTCAACGTATTTTGTATAGAACTCGCACTCGCACAAAACGCCCCGTGGCCATTTATATGCGTATCGTAGCCCGTCAAGGCCCTAGGAGGAAACTCTTCCGGGGCGTGGGGTTCATCCAAGATCGCCAACCTCCCCTCAGGTTCCGTCGTGCCTATCCCTAGGCGACCTTTCTGTAAAGTCATCGAGGATTTGGCCCTCCCGAACTCATCCTTTTGGGCATCCCAAATCTCGAGGGCTTGGTCCTCCTCTATAAACTTGTCGTACACCCTAAAGTTCGCCACCTTATCGATGTTCCCACCACCGATCTGGATGGGGACCGGGGTGGCCTCTTCTGTGCCGTAGAGTTGTATATTACGAATAGTTGCATGTATCGCATTACCACTAGATACCTGATCAGGGTTTGTTTTTTGAACTACGAGACGGAAATATTTGTACGCGACATAGTTTGGAGAACTTGTACTTATTGTTCCAAATCGAGTTGTTCCATTGAAATTAGTCAGTGTATTCGCCGGCCAATCTGTTGCGTTTAAACCTGTAAATTTGTGAATAGTTTTCCAGGTCGTTCCATCATTACTACCAAGTAAAGCACCGTCCCTGGGTGCCCGTTTTTGTCCATATTGATCGTTACCAGGTGTATACTGCCTTTCCATCGCGATATCACTTAGAAGTAACTTATGGGGTAATTCCACTTGTATCCATTCACCTTCTACAACTTCGGTACCTGAACCACTTACAGGAACTGTGGTTACATCTAAAATCGTCGCGGCATTTGACAACTCTCCAGCATTGTTATAACTATTGTGAGAAAGCCACATTAAACCTGAATTACCGTCTCCGGTTTTTTCATCAAACGCGTTATAACCCTTGTAAGCTTCATGGCCTGAAAGCGCAGAACTCGAACTCGCCACATACCCCCTTTGGACCGGACCCGTCATCGCAATGTGCGGATACTTCAAGACATTCGTGGGATCGGGAAGGCGGACCAGGTCATTCTCGCGGTGGCCGTAGTATAAAATTTGTTTTATTTGAACCGAAGTACCTCCATTTACTTTTATAACTTGAAGTACAATATATTTATATGCTTTTGCGGAGTTTATTACATCGTTGGAATCACCTCCAGGAATACTAACAGTGAACGTATCTTTTACAACATCCCAATTTACATCATCATTGGAACCAAGAATTCTAATTTGCTCGGGTGATTCAGTACCACCTTGTGAACCTCGAAGGAACAACCAACCAATGTAAATTTTTTCGGGAAGTTCTAATTTAATCCATTCACCTCTCTCACCCTCGAATAAAACTGCATTCGTGTTAGCTGTCGGCCCATACTTTGGACCCGTTTCATTAAACATAAACAGACCAGTCTCATTACCGGTACCACTTTCAAATGCTTTCCAAGCTATTCGAGTCCCATGTTCACTACTCGCACTCACCGCATACCCACCTTGGTAGTACCCAGTCATCTCCAAGGGTGGGTAAGCCCCGTACGTATCTTCGATTGTCTCATCGACCACCTTACGTCCATCCAGGTAGGTTACTCGGGAGCCACCTTCACCTTGGTACGCGTAGGTTAGGTTGTGCCACGTGTTCGATTGGAGTTTCAAATCCGTGGTGAAGTGATGTGTGGTATCACGTGTGTATATGTAGGCGGCGCCTGCTTGTCCACCCAAATCATCATCTTCCCACATACCAGCTATGAAATAACTACCATCCGATGAGATAGCGAGCGACGAACCAAAATGGTCACTGGCCGTTCGGTCCGTGTGTCTAACTACACTTTTATATGTCCACGTGTTTCCCGAACGGGTATATACGAATACTGCACCTCCCGATGTAACACCAGCGTTGTCTCTAGAATGAACTAAAGCTGTGGTACCATCTTTAGACATTGTAACAGCTCGCCCAAATAGATTTCCCGTAGCACCACCAGGGTCGGTGTAAGTACTACCCATTTGACTCCAAGAGCTTACGGTGCGTTTGAAAAAGAAGACTGCACCGTTATTACTCGCTCGACCATATGCACCGACGATGAGGTAGGTGCCATCTGAAGATATAGAAACACCACTGTTTTCTCCACCGAAATAATTATCGATTCCACTTATATCCGGATTGTTGATTTTTTGTTGCTGTGACCATGTGTTATCCCCCGTTCTATTGAATATGTACACACAACCCTCATCATCAGCAGTCGCCCCGAAAGCATACCCGGCTCCGATTGCTATGTAATTCCCGTCACTTGAAATATCAACCGAGGTTCCGAAAAAATCCTGCGCGACACCATCCGATGCTTCTAAAACGAATGGTGTACCCCAAGTTTCGCTACTTCTTTTGAATACATAGGCGGCACCTTGGTTCGCGGTGGTTTCATCAGAGTTTTGTTCGTTACACACTATATAAGTAGCATCACCAGAAATACTCACCCGTCTACCAAACTGGTCAGTAGCGGATGGGTAACTCGAATTTAGAATCTGTTGTTGGGTCCAACTGTTAGTACCCGTAGTTCTCTTAAACACGTAAGCCGCACCAATATCAGCGTCGGAGTTCGCAGTTGAATGTGCTAAATATGAACCAACCACTATATAAGTTCCGTCACTCGAAATATCGGTACTGCAACCAAATCTATCTTCCTGTGCCGCATCCGATGCGGTAAGCTTTTGAACTTCATTCCAGTGACCATTTGCATCTTTTATGAAAATGTACGCGGCACCGGTTCGTGTATCATCATAAAACGCACCTATAACTGCTATAGAACCATCATCGGACATAGATACACCGTTGACGTTATCACCCTGTCCAAATCTGTCATCAGCCGCCCCATCAGATGCGCGGAGCTTCTGTACAGTTTGATATGTGTTACTAAACGCCGCACTGACATGATCTAACCTTTCCTCAGTACCTAACGAAAAAATACAAGAGTTAGACGCATTTGACACCAAGTTGGAGGAATTGAACCACATAGAGAGGGAGTGTGGGGCATCACCCGAAAGGAATGTATTGGCCTCGAGGGTCACATTAGATTCAACATTCCCTGAAAGTTCCCAGTATTTCTCCGCACTCACGTAGGTCGTGTGCGTATTGGAAACGGTTGGACCCACGACCCTATTGGTAAAGTCGGAGGACAATTTGGCGTCCACATAGACTTGGGCCCCAGTCGTTTGGGGGGTGTTCATGATGGACGTGAAGGTGGTATCCACGGAGGTGTCCCCTAAGAAGGGTGGGTCCTCTTCGTAGCCGTAGTATTCGAGTTCGGCGAAACCAGTGTCTGTAAAAGCCGGTGAACCATCGGCATATGTACTTGTAACGACAAATCGTATGTATTTATAATATTCAGTAGCATTAACGTCGGTGTTATCCCAAATACCTTCACCGGGTGATGTAGCACCCATTGATACGTTATCTATCAAACTCCACACACTTCCATCGTTACTGCCGAGTAGTGTAACGGTTTTGGGCATTCTCCCATCTACACCTACCGTACTATTATGTGTAAGAGAAACAACAGAAAATCGTTGTAATTTAATTTTAGTAGGTAGTTCTAATTCTAACCATTCACCTGTAGCTGTGGATGAGCCATCATATGTTGTAGTGGCTGCACTACCCACTGAACCATCTGAACTACTGTACTTAGAACCATTCGAAACCCAACCATATGCTTCTATAGCGGCATTTTCCCACCCAGTCCTATCAAATACCTGCCAAGGTGCGTATCGTCCATATGCTCCACCGAAATTAGTGTCAGATTGAGAATTCATAGAACTCGCACTTACTTTGTATCCACCACCGGGTATATAATATGACCCAACACCATTGGTGGTATTATGATTTTTTTCCATAGTATCCCAATTAAAATTGACGTGTGACTCCGGGTACTTCTTCAAAGGCACCGCCTTTGGCAACCTCCCATGAGGCCCATGTTGGTTCATGACAGTTTCACCACCGGTCGCGGCTTGTTGCGCCATCGCCACCTTCCCCCCATCGATCGAGAAGGATTCGGTGAACAATTGCCAATCTTGGAGGGCGACAGCTGACGCGATGTTTGTATTAGGGACAAGCTTAGTGGTGACGAGGGCATACTTCTTGAACTGCTCGGTGGCATTCACTGTGATTGTCTGGACGTTAGAGGCTGACCCGGGGTTGAGACCATCCCAATACTTGATTTCAGTCCAAGTAAGATCATTGTTGGTCGCATATAGGTTCGCCGCGTAAGGGAACGATTGCCAGACCGTAGCGGGAGTCAATTTCATATGACGAAGTGTGGTTTTATACGGGAACTCGATAGCGAGCCAGTCACCACGCTGTGTAGGGTGTAAATTAGAAAGTTGGGTAAGATTTGATTCTATGAGGACATTTGAACCACCGACGTACATGCCAGTGCCACCCGTCCATGCGTTCGCGGTACCATCAAAGGCATTGTAGGTATTAGAGTTTGTAGCTAAGTTTGAAGTTGTGAGGGTGTATGACCCATGATCGGTCACGGTAGTCGCATTTGCGAAAAGATCCGAAGGAGGTTGTTCGGAGACGATGGCAAACTTGTTCAAGAAAGTTCCACCAGAATCAGTGAGTTCTCCTGTAACCCTATCGTACGTGACAAGGTTCGCAGCCACGTCAGCAACACGGAGGGTATCGATGAAGACGTTACTGTCAAACTTAAGTCGACCCCCTAATTCTATGTTTGAGGTCACATCGAGACCTTTCGTGGCACCAGTGATAATAACTTGACCACCGACGTTTATGTTAGAGGTTGTCACGATACTTGTATTACTGTTTTGGAATTGAACAACATTTGACGTTCCGTTACTTGTTGAGCACACATCATTTAGACCGTATGCGGGAGTAATTGAAAATACACCCAAGTTTAATTTATTCGTTGTAACGTTACCATGAACCGTTAGGACATTGGCCCCCGTATCATCTACATGGAGATTGGAACCCACACTTAAATCGAAAGTGGGGTTTGTATTTTGAATACCAACGTTACTGCTCGTTACCAAACCTACACCATTATAATGTGCATTTGCTTCGAGAATAATACAGTTAGATGCGACATTACCTTGATTTACGATAGACGAGAGGGTTGTCGCGATATTGGAGAGGAGACCACCATCACCTTGAAAACGCGTAGCAGATATTCTACCATCTACCCGAATCACACTTTGCCCGGAACTTTCAACCGTATTATCATCGAATATGACTTTATCACCAACACTTAATGTATGTAAGGGATTTGTGTTTTGGATACCAACGTTACTACTCGTTACAAAACCTACACCCCCATAGTGTGTATTCGCCTCAAAAGTGACGACATTGGAAATAACATTTCCCTGGTTTGTGATATCATTCAATGTTGTTGCGATGTTAGAAAGAAAACCACCATCACCCACAAAAAATGTTGCTCCTACATTACCAGTAATTTCCAGAACATTTGAAGCCGCACCATTTGCTGTAAAGTAACTACCCACGTGTAGGTTACTTAAAATTTCGACTTCACCAGGAAATGTCTGGATATTAGTCTTCACCATTTAATAGTACCGGAGAAAATCTTATACACCTTTTTCGTCTATAAGATTTTTGTATATTTGATGGGACTTTGTTTAGTACCCAAAAGTAGCCAGTGTTGTCGAAGTTCCACCAACTCTCTCAGCTACAGACACAACCCCTCCATCTGAATTTGAAGACATATATTCTATAAAGATATCGTACCCATCTCCTGAATCTAAATCGTTACTGGATGTTAAGGTTACCTTGTTACCGGTTGTTGTAACAGTGGGATTCCAAGGATTTGTATTAGTTTGATCACCAAATATGTTTTTAGTACCTACAGCTATGTTCTTTGTTGGGGTATCCCCGCTCTTACGCCCACCCGAAACTTCTAAAATCATTGTACTAAGATCCTCGTCACCGTCTATGAGTTGTGCGGTGATCTTCGCATAAAAGATATTTGATGTGAAATTTATATCAACTAGAGGAGTGATTCCTGTACCAACAGTTCTAGAGAGACTGTATGTCTTTTTAGTGACACCACCCGTATTTGTGATGAGACCACCAGTGACATACACATTATTACCTACAGTCAGGTTTGAGCTTACATATGCATTACCAACCACGTGAAGATTGGAACTTGGTGTCGCGGTTCCCAAACCAACACTCGCATCCGCTGCATCAACGTACAGAATATTAGAACCAACTTTTAGGTCACCCCCACCCGTGATTCGCGCCTTTTCAGTACCAGCGACTGAAAAACGAATGTGTTGAGAAGCTGGTGTATTGAGATGTGTTGGTCCAGAGGCTGTCTGTTTAAGGGCGAAATTGGTAGCACTATTGTGATCGAAGTGTGCGAATGTTGCGTGATCATCATCGGTTCCGTTATATCCTATAGCGGCGCGACCAAGAAACGATGTCTGATTTGCGTCGGGGCCCACATGTATATTTGAAGTCACATATACATTCCCATTTACATGAACGTTGGCATCCACATTAGCGTTTGTCCCGAAACCCACGTTCCCTACGTTGTAGTAAATGTCTGAGCCCGTAGTGACCCAAGGAGAAGTCACGAATGGAGCATCATCTTCGAATAAAGTTCCAGTAAATTTAATGTCACCTTGAACGTGCAAGGTTTTATCAGGCTCAGTGGTACCCACACCAACCTTGTTGTTTACAGCATCTACGTGGAAAGTATTTGTATCTACAGTGACATTTGAGGAAATGTATGAATTACCAGTCACTTCAAGATCATACACCGGGGTCGCTGTTTTAATACCAACTTTACCTGTGGTCACAAAACTCGTATCGTAAAGACTTTGATTATTATTAAATTGAATTGTGTTTGATGTGGTATTTCCATTATTGGTGACATCTTCAAGTCTAGTAACGAGACCTGTGAGGGTACTACCATCACCATAAAACTTTGCCGCGTAGACATTTCCCGAAACACCGATACCACCCGCTACCGTGACTGCCCCAGATCCTGTTGAAGTAGAAATAGTTGTATCAGTCACAGTGAGGTTATCTACTTCAGCACCCTCAAAGTTTACCGCGCTTCCGTGTATAGCACCCACGACACCTAGGCCACCCGCAATTTTGACTGCACCCGAAGTTTTAGAGTTTGTGGGTGTTCCATCTGTAACGGTTAGGCTATCTATTTCAGCATCTTCAAAGTTTACATTTGACGCATGAATGTTACCCGCAACACCTATACCTCCACCCACTATGAGTGCACCCGAGGTCTTATTCGTAGTGGATGTAACATTCTGAATGGTTGCACTATCGAGGGTAGCGGCTTCAAAGTTTACATCTTTCGCATATAGATTTTTACCCACACCCAGGCCACCTATGATGGTAACTGCACCGGTTGTTTTACTCCCCGAATCTGTACCATCCGTCACCACTGAAGATTTAGAACGGGCGACAGCCACATTCGAGTTTCCGTGAACATCTAGTGTATACGCGGGAGCTGCCGTGAGTACACCCACACGATTTGTCACTGAATCTACATGGAAAGTACTCGTATCTACTGTAAAATCATTTTGAACTTGAAGATTACCCAAAACATCTAGGGTTATCGTATTACTATCAGCATCAATTTGGGTGTCTGTATGTTTATTTAGAGTATAACCAATTGAAAGGCGTTCGGGGGATTCATCACCATGATGCGCTATGGCGATATTGTGTCCGGGGTATTCCATGATGATACCCACATCGAGGGCCGTTTGGGTGTTATTATTCGCGAGGGTCAATATCCGATCTTGAATGACTGTATTATTTGAATCAACTATAAACACATTACCCGTTTGAAAGATATTACCAGTAACTTGAAGACCACCCGAAATAACTATATCCGGTCCACTTTTAGTTATGATTGAATCTTCCAAGAACTTTGTAGAACCTACGATTGGAAACTTATCAACACTGAGACCCACTATAGCAATGTTACTTCCCAAGGTCAAATTAGAACTGACGGAAACATTTCCATCTACAACCACAGTGTTTGCACCATCCTCGTTTACATAGAAATTTGTACCAACACTTAGGGTATGATTGGGTTCAGTGTTGGCTATACCAACATTCGAATGGGAAACAAAACTTGTTTCTGTTCCAGTGAATTGAATAATATTTGAAGTTGTATTTCCATTTTCAGAAATGGATTGTAAATTTGTTGCGATATTTGAAAGAAGTCCACCGTCACCCACGAATCTAGATGCGTATACATTATCCGTGACACCTATACCACCCGCGACGATTACCGATCCGGTAGTTTTAGATGTGGATAAGGTTGTATCTTCGATTGTCAAACTATCAGCCACGACATCTTCAAAATTGACATGTGTCGCGTGAATGTTACCAGCAACACCTAAACCACCAGCTAAACGCACAGCGCCAGTGGTTTTAGAAGTTGTGGAAGTTGTATCGGTTACATGAAGACTGTCGGCTTCAACACCTTCAACATTCACTGCACTTCCGTGTATAGCGCCAGTTATACCTAGACCACCTGTGACTATGAGAGCACCCGTGGTTTTAGAGCTTGTGACTGTGGTATCAGTTACTAGGATACTATTAGCTGTCGCATCTTCGAAATATGTATTTGTCGCATGAATATCCCCAACGACACCTAGACCACCAGAAACCCGTAAAGCACCCGTGGTCTTAGAGCTTGTGGCTGTGGTATCAGTTACTAGGATACTATTAGCTGTCGCGTCTTCGAAATATGTATTTGTCGCGTGAATATCACCCACGACACCCAAACCACCCCCAACCTTAAGGGCACCAGTTGTTTTGGATGAAGTCGCTGTGGTATCGGCGATGGATACATTTGAGGTTACGAACACATTACCTACGACATGTAACTCAGCCGAAGGTGTCACCGTTCCAAGTCCTACGGACTTGTTCTCTACATCCACGTGTAAAGTATTAGTATCAACAGTTAGATTTGAAGAAATATACGTATTACCTACTACATGAAGGTTGGCGTCGGGTGTCACTGTTCCAAGTCCTATGAACTTGTTTACCACATCCACATGTAAAGTATCTGTATCCACGGTTAAATTAGACGACACGTAGACATTACCAACCACATGGAGGTTGGCATCAGGTGTTTTTGTCTCAACTCCAACGCTATGGGTCACTGCGTCCACATGTAAAGTGTCTGTATCAACCGTTAAGTTGGAACTCACATAGGTATTACCCACAACATGAAGGTTCGCGTCAGGTGTCTTTGTCTCAACTCCGACACTATGGGACACTGAGTCCACATGAAGGGTATCAGTATCGACTGTTAAGTTTGACGACACATACACGTTACCAACCACATGAAGATTCGCATCGGGTGTTTTAGTTTCTATACCCACGGAATTGTTTGTGGAGTCAACGTGGAAAGTGTCTGTATCTACTGTTAAATCGTTTAAGATGTATGTATTTCCAACCACATGGAGCGTTGCATCGGGAAAATTCGTTTCAATACCAACAAAATGTTTGTTTGTATCTACATGGAGAGTATTTAGATCCACAGTAAGATTGGAACTCACATAGACATTACCAACCACATGGAGGTTGGCATCCGGTGAAGCATTGTTAATACCGACAGAGTCGTTCACTGAATCAACAAAAAGTGTATCTGTATCGACTGTAAAATTATTGGAAACATTGACAGTATTGTGTATGGTCGTTCCATATGTGAATTCTTTGGAATCTGCGTTATACATGAGAATGTTCGAATTGTTCACGTTTCTCACAGGGTTTATAAAAAGTGCATTTTGTGTGGTGGTATTATTAAACCCCGCCGCATCCGTACCACCATTTATGATAACGGACCCAGCAGCTTGACCCGTCGGGTACCCCGCGTAATACCCTATAGCTATAGCACCCTCACCTTGATTAAACTTACCCGCACCATCACCAATAGCGATGGATTTTTGACCCTGATTTTGGCTACCAGCATCTTTACCTATGGCGATCGAATTACCCAATTGATCCTGGCCACCAGCGTTTTCACCGATGGCGATGGAAGATGCAGCTTGATTTTCATAGGCAGCCTTTTCACCTATGGCGATAGAACTATTCCCTTGGTTAGTTTCACCAGATCTTTCACCTATGGCTATAGAAGATTCTGCTTGTGTGACACTACCAGATTTGTACCCAATGGCGATGGAGTTGGAATGTTGACGGTCATAACCAGCTCGGTACCCCAAAGAAATGAGATGTGCGTTCGAACTTGGGTGAATGGTAGCACCCGTATCTGTACCTATGAGTAAACGATCATACCCAGAATTATCCACGCGCCGAGTAGCGGCGATTGTTCCATTTACATCGAGATCTTTTGTAGGATTAATTTGATTTATACCAACTCGGTTTGATTCAACATCTACATGAAGTGTATTTATGTCAACCGTTAAATTAGAACTCACATAGACATTACCGACGACATGAAGTTCTGCGGATGGGGTTAATGTATTAATACCCACTTTGTCAACACCCGAATCTACAAATAAAGTATCTCCATCAACAGTCAAGTCGGCGGAAATACTCGTGTTACCGGTGACCACCAAAATATTTGAACCAAATTCATCTACGAAAAGGTTTGAACCCACATCCAAAGTGTGTACAGGATTTGTGTTCATGACACCAACATTGGATTCGGTGAAAATTTGACCGTACACGTGGACGTTAATATCTTGAGTTGTGAGAGGTGTAATCGTATGATGATTGGCACTCGATTGTGTGTACCCAATCGCAAATTCATTTGAACTTTCTAGGTACCCGACGGCTATATTTGAACCTGGGCGTGTCATCACAAAACCCAGATCGAGTGACGCATCCCCAACCACGTTATCTTTACCAATTTCCAAAATGGCATCTCGTATCACAGTGTTATTAGAATGTAAAGTTGTGACGAGTCCATTAAATGTCGCATCTCCATCGACTACTAAATTATTTTGGATATACGTACTTCCTAAAATTCGCACTGTATTAGATGCGGTTTGATTTACAAATACTTTGGAACCAACAGAAAGTGTATCCGTGGGTGAATTATTAGAGATGCCAACATTCGAGAGTGTTGTCACGGAGGTGATTGCATTATTAAAAGAAACTATATTTGATGTAACATTCCCGTTAATCACAGCCGCTTCGAGGTCAAAATTAAGAATATCTTCGGCGACTGCACCAGAGTCCATCATTTCCTTCGTCACTTGATTGTACGCCAGTACACTAATATTTCTATCCGACAGATCCGTACGTAAACGTAGAGGTGTTATGTATACAGAATCCGTAAAAGGTGTATCAATTTCCCCTTCACTCGCATTAAACACAATCGTGTTTTCTGCCTGGTCATTGGTACAATTTTTACCGAATCTAATTTTCGTGGAACGTTCCACGGTCGGCAAATTCTTGACCATTTAATATAGAATGGTATTTTAATTTGCGTAAAGAAGTCCCGCCATACCATTCTCAATGCGTAATATGTTGTAATTTACGGCATATATAGGGTCAGTGATGTTCATGGTCTCACTCGTGATTTTGGCTGAACTTAATCGACTAAAATTCAGTGTACCTGTGGGGGGATCCTCTAGAGTCGACCTGCA
>JGI24921J38492_100274_pt1 | contig 36714 bp, 30 predicted proteins | sample LinPFosmplate9_FD_38492 | JGI IMG/M metagenome (IMG submission 38492)
GAGCTCGGTACCCGGGGATCCCACCTCATTATGTAAGTATAAAATATATGAATATTAAATATATGAATATTCGCAATATTTAAAGGTCATATGTGTCGTTAATCCATTCGTTAAGTATATTAACATCGCATTTCTTATGACTATTTGCTCCATTTTCTTTTATGAAATCTGTTAGTTTAAGAAATTTTGGTTTTTTCATGGAGGGTGTTTTGTAAAATATGTAATCTCCATATTTACCATTGCGTATTGATGTATGTTCATTTATTTGTCTTATCACGACTTTTTTTTTTACATTAGATAAATTATTAAAATCGGTGATTGTAATATTGTCAAATTCCTTATTTATGGAACTCGCCGATATATTTGCGCCATCATATTCAAAATATACTCCATACTTGCCTGTCTTAAGAATTACGTCCTTATCTTTAAGTGTTCCTATTTTTTTCCCATTTGGTTTCTGCTCTAATATTTCATCAATTGTATAGTTTCCTTCTCTCAGTTTATCAAAATCAATATCTGGGTTTATTTTTTTGAAACTAGTTGTCTCGTTTTCTACGCATTTGATCACTGGTCCATATTTACCTATAATGTATGTATGGGTTTCATCAATCTTTATTGTCTGTTTGTCTTCTGTCATGTCATCGGTCAACACTTCTATTTCATCTAAACATTCTTTACACAAATTATGCCATAGTTTATTCCCACCAGCAATATCATCTAGAGTATTCTCCATATTTTTCGTGTATTCGTAATTAAATAACTGATTGAAGTTATCTATCAAAAACTCAATCACCAATATTCCAAGTGGCTGAATTACTAATTTGTTTTTTTCATTTCCAAACTCTCGTTCTAATTCGTTCTCGGTAATCTCGCAGTCATTTAATTCGTAATCAATACATTTAATTTTCTTTCCTGTTACATTTGTTTTTTTAACGTAATTGCGCTCCTGAATCTTATCAACTAGTGATGAAAATGTTGATGGTCGTCCAATGCCATTCTTTTCCAGTAAATGCACAAGACGCGATTCGGTGTAGTGCGATTTAAGATTTTGTAATGTTAATTTGGAACTTATGTTGTTGTAATTAATTTCCATATTATTTTTAAGAGTATTAAGGTAGGCATATATATTAGATATCTCCTCATATCCATTCACAATCATCCATCCAGGAAACACGACTTGTTCGGCAGAATAGCGATAAATATGCTCATTTGGTGCGGTTATCGTTGTCTTTATAACACTGAACGTCGCCTCGGACATACAACTTTCTAACGTATTACGTCTTATTAATTTATATACACGATATTCATTTGTACCCAGTTGTTTGTCCACTTCTAGCACCGAAATATCGGTTGGTCTAATAGATTCATGCGCCTCTTGTGCATTGTTGTCGTCACCCCCTCTCACTGAAAGCGTATCAATGTCGGTCCTTACATATTCGGTTGCGTATTCTGTAATGATGAATTTTTTAGCAGCATCTACAAAATCGGTACTATATGTGGTGCTGTCTGTTCTCATATATGTAATAAATCCGCCTTCGTAAAGCGTCTGACACGCGCTCATAGTGGCCTTAGGAGACATCTTGAATTCGTTACTGGCTGACTGCTGAAGTGTGCTGGTGGTAAACGGAGATGGTTGTTTTTTAACGCTCCTTTTTGGTTCACACCGGCTATATAGGTGTTCATGATTAACGGTGTTTTCTAGGAATTCTTCTATAGATTTTTCATCGGTATGATTGTGATTCAATACAAAAGGTATATTTTGGTCTGTAAAATATCCGGTAGTCACATAGTTCTTATTGCCAGGCGAATCATCTATATCCTTTTGGTTTTCATATATAAGTCTCAGCGCCGGCGACTGACATCTTCCTGCGCTAAGACCACTTTTAGCTGATATTTTTTTCCATAATATAGGGGATATTTTGAATCCAACTAAAATATCTAGTATCTGTCTAGCTTGCTGTGCGTATACCGTATCCATATTTATTATTTTTGGATTTTTAACTGCTCGCTGTAGAGCTGATTTTGTGATCTCATTGAAGATAATTCTCTTTGTCGTCTTTACCGGTAGTTTAAATACTTGACATATATGCCATGCTATTGCCTCGCCTTCGCGGTCGTCGTCTGAAGCCAACAATACTTCCTTTGCCTCTTTTATTGCTTTTCGTAATTTGGAAATTTGTTGTTTTTTGCTTTCCATAATTGTATATGATGGTGTAAAGTTGTTATCAATATCAATAGATTTCAGTCCAGACAGTTCAGTAATATGTCCGAAGCTAGCCATACATTTATACCCATTACCCAAATAGTCTTCTATTTTTTTACATTTTGCAGGCGACTCTACAATTAATAATGTATATGTCATATACTATTAGTCATATACATTTGTTTATTTCAATTATATTATTTATTGTATTTATTTATTGTATTTATTTATATTATTTGTTTGTTGATTTAATCGTTTTATAATATGGTTCTACTGTGTTTATACTACTGATGAAGTCCACCGATTTTACAAAAGGCTTAACTTGTTTATTATAACGATGGTGTGCCGAATGACAGTTACAGCATAGTGCCAATAAATTATTCACTGTATTATCTGTTGAATTGTGATTCAAATGGTGGATTTCATGAGGAACTTCGTCTGAAAAATTACAATCACATCTACCACACGTATTTTGTTGTTTTACTAAAATGTAATCTCTAACCCGTTGTTGTAACGAGACAATAGGTATCGCACTGTATACTAATAATGTAGAGACAACCGTTATTCTGCGTAGCATTTCATAATACAACATACTACACATAGAGAGATTTAATTATATTATTTATAAAATATATATATATTACTCTTTTTCTATTAAACATTAGACATTTAATTTCTTATACTCTTCCCAGCTTATTTTCTTCTTAGTTGGTTTCTTTTTCTCCTTCTTTTTCTGCTTTTTATTTTTCTGTGCGTTATCCTCCTTTGCGAGGGCACTGTCTATGTAAATTTTTTTTAATAATTTACCTACTTCATATGAACCGATGTGTTGATCTACTGTTCCCTCTTCGATACGTCTTAATATATTCAATAATTGCCATAACGTATCTAGGTTAATTTCATTTTTTTTTACCTTATTAAAAATATCAGTGTAGTTATTAAATAAAAAAGAACATTGAGATGTTAATATATTGTCAAATTGGTCTGCGTTTGTCTTTTCTAGCCGCTGATACTTCTTCTTCAACTCTATCATTCGTGTAACATCTGCTCTTATTTTTTCGCTGTGTTTTTTCTCTCTAATGTCGTCTGTCTGGTCCTCAACCTGATTTTCGCTAATCATTTTTTTCAGTTGCAGACTTTCTGATTCATTCATTAATTTTACAATACATATTTTTTTATCTTAAATAACTAATTATCACAACGATATATATATGAAAGGCGGTGAAAAATTGTCTGGAGGTAGGGTGGATTTAGATGCTGCGTTAGTTGGAGTAGAGAAGATTGGGAAAGATTTTCAGGTACTAGCAGGCTCGGGTGACCCAATGCGTCATGCTGCGAGCACAAGAGTTGATGCTAATAAAATGCAGAGCGGAATTAATAATATAAGCGGTGGAGGTATAGCATCAACATCTATGACGGTAGATTGTCCGACAGTCGTTGGTTCCACACCGCAACAACAAGCAAGCAGTTGTGCATTATTTAAAACGTCCGCTGAAACAAACATACAAACCAGAATGTTTAATCAGCTTGGTGGTAGGAGAAAACGTAATAAGCGAAGAACAATTAAGGGCAACAAGAGCACACGCAACAAGAGCAGACGCAACAAGAGCAGACGCAACAAGAGCAGACGCAACAAGAGCAGACGCAACAAGAGCAGGCGTAATAAATCAACACGCAAGAAAAGAAGATAGTCTTTATAAATAATTTTCACACTATTATCTATTATGACTTTTTCTGATTGGTCTAGATTTATATTAGTTCTGTTAATATTTGTCTTTCTTCATTGTTTTATTATTTTAGCGGTTCAAATTGAGAATATTAAAAAGAATTGGCCTCAATGGAAATGCAATCCTATGGTAATGCCTTTCGCTAGGGTATTTGGTCACGATGAATATGATAATTTTACACAGTGTATTTCAACAATGCAAAGCGACTACATGGGTTTCCTTTTACAACCGGTTAATTTTGATCTATCTATGATCACAGGTTTAGCGTCGGATTTTACCAATGGATTGGCTGGTGGATTTGAGCTAATAACTAATATACAAGGTTTACTAAACAAGATATTTAAAGTTATATATACAGCATTCTTTTCTATTATTGTTGAGTTTCAGAAGATGATTATAAATATTAAGGATACGTTTGGTAAAGTTACGGCAGTGGTTAGTATGTTTCAACACATACTGAGTGGATTATCAGACCTTATGACAAGTCTAGAGAACGGTACTCCAGGTAAGGTTATAAATGCTGTTTGTTTTGCTCCCGAAACAATTATACAGACACATAATGGTGATTTTGTTAAAATGCAGGATATTGAATTAAATACCATATTAAAAAATGGTTCTAAGGTAGTATCTGTTATGAATATCAGTAATGTTGATAGTCATGGTAAGATAATTAACCAGATGTATGAAATTGTAAACGGCGAGAATAACGAAAAAATATATGTTACTGGATGTCATCTTGTCTACGACCCTATACTTAAAGATTACATTAAAGTTAGCGAACTTAATATAGGAGACAAATGTAAACAATCCAATAATGAATGTCGAACATTATCTTGCTTGATTACATCGGACCATTCAATACCAATTGGAGAATGGTTCTTTCACGACTGGGAAGACAATAATGGTTCCCCTTCAAAAAATCTTCAATAAGAACATTTTACAATCAATATTATCAATATACTATATATGAGCGATTCGGTATTTGTAGAAGTAAGTAATTTATATAAAAAAGCTGGTTATCTTAATTTATATGGTATTGATTTAATAATTACAATGGTTATTTGTGTTGGATTTTTATTAATAATGCTATACTTTTCTATTATAAATAATTTAGAACCGATAAAAGCAGACTGGGATAATAATAAATGTAGACCATCCATAATTCCATTTGCTGGCATAATTAATAAACCAGACGGCGAAACTATATTTGATTTTACACAGAAAAATTTCATACATTGCGGTCAAATAATACTTAGATCCATTGTAGACGGTGCTTTCGCGCCATTGTATGGCCTTTTTCAACAGATAAATAATGCATTTAAATCAATTGCTGATAATCTTATGGTTGTATTAAACCAATTATCAAATTTACAATTTAGTTCTTCATCAATAAGTAGTCGCATATACCAAGCATTACTTACTATGTTAATACCATTACAACATCTTATTATTAACATTAAGGATATGTTAAATAAATTAAAAACAACTGTAGTAATAACACTTTACGCAATTCACGGACCTATATTTGCGCTATTAGGCTCATTGGATATATTGGCTACAGCGTTAACGGTATTAATTGCTTTTATGACGGCAACTGCTCTAGCTATATTTGCGGCGGCTGCGGTCGCGTACGCTAGTTTTTTTTTCTCCTGGTTGGGAGCTATATTAACTGTTGCTGGTGGTGTAGTTCAGGCAGTGGTGATTACATTAGTTGTTCTTTCGGTAATATTCCTTATTCTTATAAATAAAATGAAGAAAGCAGCAAATACATGTTTTGATCCAGAAACTAGAGTTAAGACTCAATCTGGTGAGTTAGTTGCGATGAAGGACCTAGAATTAAATACTATTCTTAAAAACGGTACAAGAGTCGTTTCTGTTATGAAAATAAATAATATAGATAATCGTGGTGGTGTAATTCATAAAATGTATGAGATTGATGGCGGGGAACAAAAAGACCCTGTATATGTCACCGGTTCACATTTGGTATATGACCCTGTTATACAACAATATGTTGCTGTTAATAATTTACGCGGAGAGAAACCCTCGCGCATATCCGAAAAAAGCTGCCCGGTGTTATCCTGTTTAATCACAACGAACCACACAATTCCCATTGGTGAATGGATATTCCACGACTGGGAGGATAATAATGGGTCATCCTCTAAATCATTAGAGTAAATACATTTAGGATTACTTTTTTTTTTATTTTAATCTATATATTTTTTATAATGAAACTTAATATTCTCGGATTTAAAATGAGATTAGAAATACTAATTATATGCATGTTTGTTGGAAGCGTTATAGTAGGCACCTCGTTTTGTAGCTGTGCAGGAGGAATAAGAGAGGGGTTCATAATAGGCACTAATTTAGCAGGAGCAGCTATTGATTATTCTATGGGAGATGGAGTTAAAGGTAGCTATTTGGTAAATACCGAAGAACATAATAAGCTTGAATCAAACTCAAAGGGACTCGGCGTCCCACTTCCAGAAGGCAAACTATCGCTTTTTGGAGAGAACGAAATGTCGTCTAATTGCTGCCCATCAACATATAGCAGCTCGAAAGGATGTGTATGTGCTACACCAGAACAAATTTCGTTTCTTAATAAGCGTGGTGGCAATAGAACATTAGAGTAGATTAAAAAATATTATAATATTATATTTTTTAATTTGATTTGTAGTATGCGTATTATTTATTCTACATATACATATTCTTCCAATTACCGGTTTCCTCGGTAATTTTAATCATTTTGTCAACCATCTCGTTAGAAACCATAATAGGAAATTCAACTTTCAGATTCATGTCCTTTTCAAAGAGATTAGTATCTGGTTTCATTAGACGATATAGATTTAGTTTAGTGTGAATAATCTCAAGACATCTCTTAAGATTTCTAACACCTTGTTCCGATTCGGTATATTTATCAATAATATGCTTGATTACATCATCGCTGATAACAATATCGTCTGTCTCAAATTTCACCTGTTCTTTTATTTTAGGGATTAAATAATTTTTGGCAATAATCGTTTTTTGCTTGACATCGTAACCCTTTGTCTGAATGCGATACATTCTGTCCCTTAGAATAGGATTTACTTTAGACTCGTCGTTGTAGCTGAAGATAAATAGACAACGGCTAAGATCAAAATCCAGCTCGGAGAAATACTTGTCGTGAAACTTGCTGTTCTGTGTAGTATCCGTAAGGTGGGTTAGAATTCCGTTGATTTCCTCCCCTTTAGGCGTTTCGCTTACTTTATCCAGCTCGTCAAAGTAAATGACAGGATTCATTGATTTACATTGAATAAGAATATCCACGATTTTCCCCCATGTAGACCCTTCGTATGTATAAGAATGTCCTTCTAGAAAGCTGGAGTCTGTTGCTCCGCCTAGCGCAATGAAAGCAAACTCGCGGCCTAGAATTTTACTAATTCCATCTTTTACTAGGGTAGTCTTACCAGTTCCCATTGGACCCTTAATTGCAATCGCCGAACCAACCGCCTCTGGGTTCGCAATCCATTGACCAACCATCTGCATAATTTGCAGTTTTGCGTCGTCCATTCCGTAAACGGCATCATCTAGTGTTTGTTTTGATTTTTCCATAAAATCGTGGCATTTTTCAACACCATCATCAATAGTAAGCGGAATATTTTTATATTTACCGAAAGGGATTTCCATAAAGGTATCTACCCAGTTCTTGATTTTGTAATATTCGCCACCCCCCTCGTCCATATATTTAAGCGAATTGATTTTTTTGAAGGCAATAGACTTGTATATTACTGGAATATCTGCGTCTATTAATGTAAGCCGATATGGTTTATCTATATCCATATGCTTTTTAAGCTCCTCCACCTCTAGCAATACTTTGGTTTGTTCCTCCACACTTAGTTTATCGCGGAAGAATTTAGTGTCGTTCAATGAATTCTTCTCTTTGATTACCTTCTGGAATTTTTCGGCATTTTTATTGCGAACCTTCTGTGTTCGTTTCTTCTCTTTTTTATTGTATTTACTTTCGCGCTCTTCAAAATCGTCCATCATCTTTTTGATAACCTTATTCTTCTTGTCCTTATCACTTAAACCACTAATCATATTACGAACTTTTGAGAAAGCCTCTAGATCTGTAATTCCGTCTTCGCCATCTGATTCTTCGTCATCTGTCTGTTTTTTCTTTCGTTTTTTCTTTTTATCCGTTTCCTCTTCCGATTCACTCTCGGTCTCTGATTCACTCTCGGTCTCTGATTCACTTTCGGTGTCACTCTCCTCCTCATCAAGAACCTTATTGACCGATGATAATAGTATATCAAATATACCACCAGCCGATTTACCAAATTTAATAATTTCATCTTCAGATGACGCGTCTTCCTCAGAATCCGAATCGCTCTCGCTATTTGATTCAGAACATGAATCATTCTCCGATTCGGTTTCAGAATCAGAATGTTCCTCTTCCTCCTCGGAATCTGATGATTCATCCTGACCAAAATTAAAGCTATGGTTAGGATTATTAGACATACATTCAATGTATTTGCTTACATTTTTATCTAACAAGATATCATTGTATTTGCTAATCTTGTCGCGCGATTTTTTAATATCCTTCTCAATCTTATCATCTGTTTTTTTCGTTGATTTTTTGGATTTTTTCCTGCCCTCTTCCTTCGCTTTATTCTTGATGTCTTTTGTCCTTCTCTTGCAGTTAATACTTTTTTTTGTCTTCTCTTTGGTGGTCTTCTCTTTGGTGGTGTTGTCTTTGGTGGTCTTCTCTTTGGTGGTGTTGACTTTTGCGGATTTATTATCATCGGTTTTTTTTATTGGGTCGGACCTCTTACTCTTTTTATCTGATTGCTCGTCCACCGTAGTATTATTCTCGTACTTATCCTTCATTTTTTTGAATTGTTTCTTCATTGTAATATTTTCGCCTTGTTCCTCACCTTTGATAATTTTGTTTTTCATATAACTAGAGGGAAAGATATCTCCAATAAGCTTGCGAATATCATCCATTTCTAGATCCTCATCTGTCTCCCAATCGGAGTCATCGTCCGACGATTCGTTATTCTTACATTCATCGGTCTCCTCTTTAACCTTAGAGCGAGTCTGATAATTGTGCTTATTCTTAATATCCTTCTTCATATTAAATTTGTGTTGATTATTATTTAAATATATTTCATTCAATTTTTTTATTTAGTATAAAATTGAATGAAAACAATCTAAATATTATATGCGTAATATAAGAAGGATGGCTACTAATAGTAAAGATCGTAATTACACTAAAGATGCTTCTAAAATTATTGGTATCCAATTTAGTATTTTGTCTCCTGAAGAAATCCGCAATGGTTCTGTTGCGGCTATCACTAATCGCGACACTTACATTAATAATAGACCTGTAATTAACGGGCTATTTGACCCGCGAATGGGCGTTCTTGAACCAGGATACGTGTGTCCTACCGACGGATTGGACTATATGCAAACTCCCGGTTACTTTGGTCATATTGAGCTTGCGCGGCCACTGTTTTACATTCAATATCTCAACACTATTATGAAACTCGTGAGATGTACCTGTGTTAAATGTAGTAAGCTGCTAATCAATAAAGATCAATTTAAGCATCTTCTTAAAGAATCCAACGAGTCACGATGGAACGCGGTCTTTAAAGACGCTAGTAAAATTAAACGTTGCGGGGACGACACGAACGACGGGTGTGGCTGTCTTCAACCCGCCAAATTAAAGAAGGAAGGGCTTGCGACGTTGGTGGCCGAATGGGACGATATTGACGGGGTTGACAAAGAAAATCTTACGATGGTAATGACTCCGGAAATTGTTTTGAAGCAATTCAGGCGAATCTCGGATGAAGACGTCGCCTTTATGGGGTTTAGTCCAATTTGGTCCCGTCCAGACTGGATGATTTGTCAAGTGCTCGCCGTTCCGCCGCCTGCGGTGAGACCATCCGTAAAACACGATTCGCAGCAGCGAAGCGAGGATGATATTAGTCATATTATCGTGAATATTATTAAGACGAATAATACCCTACAGAACAAAATAGAGACCAATGCGCCTGCTCCCGTAATCACTGACTGGACTATGTTGCTTCAATACTACATTGCTACGTTGGTAGACAATAAAATTCCTGGTGTTGCGGCCCATGCGCAGCGCTCTGGACGACCTCTCAAATCAATCAAGGACCGATTGAACGGCAAAGTTGGACGCATTCGCGGTAATTTAATGGGAAAGCGCGTAGACTTTTCGGCGCGATCGGTCATCACACCAGACCCAAACCTCTCAATCAAGGAACTGGGTGTTCCTAAAAAAATCGCGATGAATCTTTCTTATCCCGTGCGTGTTAATAAAATGAATATGACTTATCTGGAGACATTGGTGAGGAATGGCCCGGATATTTATCCCGGTGCTAAAATTCTAGAAAGGAAAAATGGAGACAACATTTCGCTTCGGTATATGGACCGCGACTCCATTACGCTGAATATCGGTGATATTGTTCATAGACATATGCTCAATGGCGACCCGGTTCTCTTCAATCGCCAACCGACACTCCATCGTATGTCTATGATGTGCCACAGCACTGTCATTATGCCAGAAGGAGACACGTTCCGTATGAATGTGGCCGACACGAAACCTTATAATGCGGATTTTGATGGCGATGAGATGAATATGCATATGCCTCAAGATATTGAATCCGCGTCGGAGTTGAAGAATCTGGCGGCGGTTCAATGGCAGATTATTAGTCCGGCTAACAATAAGACAATCGTCGGAATATTTCAGGATTCTCTTCTGGGAGCATACCAGCTGACGCGTCCAAATATCAATATGACTCACAGGGAGGCGATGAATCTTCTAATGTTATACGACAAAGTAGACCTCTCTAAAATTCCAAGCACGGATTCTATTAATAGTTTCGAATTGCTAACACAAATCATGCCTCCGATGTCTCTTAAATATAAGACAAAGAGTTTCGGAGAGGACGACGACTATAAAACATCCAACGCAGTTATTGAAATCGATAACGGTAACTTTGTTAGAGGTCAATTGGATAAATCCGCATTCGGTGACGGCGCGCGTGGATTGTTACAGCGCGTATGTAATGATTTCGGAAACAATAACTGTGCTGATTTCGTAGACAATATGCAGAATATTGTTACTGAATATATGAAGAAGAGCGCATACAGCGTTGGAATCAGCGACCTTATTGCCGACCAAGAGACGAACGAAGCGATTGCCGAAGTCATTACGGCTAAAAAACGCGAAGTCCATTCGCTAATTGACGAAACACATCTCGGAATATTTGAGAACAAGACAGGTAAAAGCAACGAGGAGGAATTTGAGACGCAGATTAATAATATCATGAGAAAGGTAGAGGCCGAGGCCGGCAAGATTGGCAGAAAGAGCCTGAGCCGCGATAACCGGTTCGTTATTATGGTCAACGCTGGGTCAAAAGGAAGCGACCTGAATATATCTCAGATGATTTCGTGTCTTGGTCAGCAAAATGTTGACGGTAAGCGAATTCCGTATGGGTTTGAGCACAGGACTCTTCCTCACTTTAACAAATTTGACGATTCTCCAAAGGCACGCGGTTTTGTAGAGAGCTCATTTATATCGGGACTTACTCCCGAAGAGCTATTCTTCCATGCGATGGGTGGGCGCGTTGGTCTCATTGATACGGCGGTTAAAACATCGCAAACTGGATATATCCAAAGACGCCTTGTAAAAGGTCTTGAGGATTTGAAGGTTGAGTATGATATGACGGTGAGAAATAATAAAAATAAAATCATTCAGTTTACCTATGGTGATGATGGTATTGACCCAGTAAGAGTAGAGAGCCAGATTCTTCCGCTTGTTAATATGAGCATTGAAGAAATTTATGCGCACTACCAAATGCCTAGCGATAATACGAAAGACGCGATTTTTACGACATCATATACCAAAACTACTCTTAAACGTCTAAAAAAACAAATACCAGACACTAATAAACGCTGTAAAGAGATGATAAATATGATGATTGAGAAGCGCGACACAGTTATCAAATACGTATTTAAAATGCGTGATAATAAAAACGTAAATATTCCAGTTGCGTTCCAGCAGATTATCAACAATGTTCGCGGACAGCAGTATATCAATGTAAACTCTATGGTAGACATTACTCCGCTAGAGGCGTTCGGTATAATTGATGATGGATACAAACGGATTGAGTCGTTTCATTACGTAAAACCAACCGAACTATTCAAAATTATGTATTACTATTATCTAACGCCCAAGGACCTCTTGATGGTTAAGAGGTTCAGTCGTGAGGCGATTGAAGTCCTAATTGAGAAAATCGTCCTTCAATACAAGAGGTCCATCATTGCTCCCGGCGAAATGGTTGGAATTATCGCGGCGCAGAGTATTGGCGAACCTACCACGCAGATGACACTCAATACGTTCCATTTTGCCGGCGTGGCTAGTAAGTCAAATGTTACGCGTGGCGTTCCTAGAATTGAGGAAATTCTGTCGCTATCTGAAAACCCAAAGAATCCTTCATGTACTGTATTTATGCATCCAGACCAAGAGGAGAATCAAGAAAACGCACAAAACATAATGAATAAGATTGAGAACACGACGCTCAAGAATATCGTAAATTCGGTGAAGATATGCTTTGACCCAGACGACCTGAATACATTGATGGGTGAAGATTCTGATATAATCAAGCAATTCAATGAGTTTGAAAATATGCTAGACAATTGCGGAAACACCACTAAGGAAGAGGGCGATAAGTCCAATTGGATTATTCGTATGGAATTGAACGCAGAAGAGATGTTGGATAAAAATATTTCCATTGAGGACATTAACTTTGCTATCAAAAATGTGTACACCGACGAAATAGATTGCCTATTCAGTGATTACAATGATGATAATATTATATTCCGAATCAGATTGAACAGCGTTCTTAAGAAAATAAAGGAAAAAAATAATAACACAAAACCACTTGATCAATCAAACGAGATTTATCTCATCCAAAACTTTCAGGACCAACTCCTTAATAATTTGGTCTTGCGAGGGGTAAAAGACATTGGTCGTGTAATCCCCAGAAAAATCACAGATAGTGTTACGGAGAAGGATGGAAAATACGACAAGCGAGAAATATGGGTGCTAGACACCGTTGGTACAAATTTGCTTGACATACTCAGCATTGACTATGTTGATACTACGAGGACAATCACAAACGATATTCAGGAGATCTATCGGGTATTGGGTATTGAGGCTGCTAGACAGGCAATATACGATGAAATTTCCGAAGTTATTGAGTTTGACAGCACCTACATTAACTATCATCATCTCACTCTATTATGCGATCGTATGGCGTGCAATGATAAGATGGTCTCAATCTTCAGGCACGGAATTAATAATGATAATATTGGTCCTATTGCGAAGGCGTCGTTTGAAGAGACACCGGAGATGTTCTTGAAAGCTGCGCGCCACGCAGAGCTGGACTCAATGCGCGGTGTCTCGGCAAACGTGATGTGTGGACAGGAGGGGTATTTCGGTACAAGTGCGTTTCAGGTTCTATTGGACCTTGATAAACTAACCGAGGTCAGTGCAGAGGATTGGAAGGAGGATAGTACACAGAGTATTATCGACGAGGGTTTTGACGAGTTAGCATTCAACGACGACCCTTGTGCAATATCTAAATTGTCGGTTCCAAATAATATCCAGAATATTAACACTGTTGATATTGGTGACGAGAACGATTACGACGTTGGGTTTTAAGGAGCGTAAAACAATATAAATATTATTAAATAATAATACTATGAATAGTTTTAGTATTATTATATCTACATTGATGGATTGTTTATATATGAGTAATGACGAGTATAAGTTAAAGAGTGACGACCCATACACATATTTTATATGCGACAAATTTATAAGCGAAAAAAAATATCATGTTTATGACCACTATATTATAAGAGCCCCCTTTATAAGCGATGAAAATAAACGTATTTTGGTTGAATATTTTTTAACTTCACAGAAGATTTATCGCGCGTTGTGTAGATTTGCAAGAAAATACAAGGTATCGCGTTCCATTAAATTTAACACTGGCACTGATTTATGTCTAAACGACATTTCCAATATATCCAAGTTATCTACTATTATGTTGTATATTGATACTTCGCGAGTTCTATACACATTTAGAACCTCTGACGTAATTCAAGTTATTAATGCGGCGCTGACTTACAATGTTAATTTTTTTGCGGAGCCACAGACGATTAAAAATCCATACACCAATATTCCATTTACGAACGCCGAATTGTATAGTATATATTACTCTATCAAATACAGTCATTTTGAGATGCCGTTTTTATTCCATCAATATTTAATAAATGGATTCTCATTGATAAAATTCACGTGCTTAAATGAAACAATGCTCAGAGAAATAGCAATAACAGATTTTTGCGAATCGTCCACTAATAGACAACAATACAATTATATTAACAGGATGTTAGTAGAATTCAGCGATATATTCTGCCCGTCCAACATAGATCCTGAATTTCCAAAACCAAAGGTTGTTGATGCCTTCAAACATTTATTGAAAGACACATTAACGATGTCATTTTCACTTATAAACTCGTTGAGAAAAGTATCCAAACAAAATATTAAACGCGAGCTACGTGAGTTCAAACAATACAATCCCATGTATGGTAGAAAAATAATAGTCAGAAAATACACAAATATAGACGGTAAACCTTTTATATTCGGCGATAAAAATCGCAGGTTCACTATACAACACAAGTTTATTGATACAGTAGTGACAAAAAAACCTATTATACCGCGTAAAATAAATACGAACCGGCGAGCTTCTAACCGAAGGAACCAAAGGTTGCGTAATCGGCGAATATTACAAGAACGAACCAATCTAGAGAGAGAAATTCACAGTGCTTTCACTTATTCATCGCCTACATTATCAGCATTGACCGAAAATACTATTATAGACAACAGTATTAATTTACCTAGTATAGCGAGCAATATAACATATAACTCGTTCGCATATAATGACATATCTTCCGGTGAATCTGGTGATGAAACAATTACTAGTATAGATTCTACAAATGAGTCAATACATTTAATTGACGAGGAAAGTAGTAGTGACGAATCCACGCATTAATTATCTTTTAACGTGGTTTTCCTTTTTAATTTTTTTGCTTTTGTTTTGGTCTTCTCATTTGCTTTATCTTTGTTTGTTTTTTTATCCGATTTTATTTGTTCTAGGTCTTCAATGTTATACGAAGAAGAATATTTAAATCCACTTATAGGATTAACATTATCATAAGTGTTTGTATTGACATACTCATTAGTTTCTTCTTTAACTGCGTCGTCGAAGTATTCCTTGGTAAGTAACGATTGCATAAGAACAATCTCGTCGTCACCTAGGTTATATCCAATGTCTCCGAGAGATAAAAACGATTTTGGTTCAAATATGAAGGTCTTAATTCTATTAAAACGGAGAAGTTCATCAGCCAATTTTGCGAAATAAATCTTTTCGTTATCCAAATCGTTTATTAGATTTTTCTTTGGAATCAACATATTTATATTCTCGTTTGTTGTATCATCAATAATACAGTAGGTTTTATCCTTATCTGTATCAGTTTTATAACAACTAGACACATTATTTATATCATTAATTAGTGCATCATCAAATTCGGTAAATGAAAAATAGTTATTAGTCATTGTTCGCAATAATTTAATTATACCTCTCAATTTAGTATTGTGTCGTTGTTCCGACTCAATAATCTTTTCAATTTCACTTCTTCTGCCTCTATTATTGTGTTCGCTTAGCATTATTCTGATGGTGTTACGAAATATCTTGTAAAATCCAGTTTCCAGATTTATCTTTTTTATGTAATCAATTCGTTCTATATCTACATTACTCTCGTTGCTAATCATAGTGTCTATATCATTAAAATTATTACTGGTAATAGTCTTTTCAACTCCTTTATTATTCTCGGGAGTAATTACTTCGGGATTAACGGGGACAAATTGATTTGTTTCAGTGATGACTCCAACAATTTTGCCGTCTTCCTCTACTTTAATCATTGGTTTACTTAATATTTTCTCATTATTCTGTTTTATTGATTTTAAGAAATCTATAGTATCAGCGTAAGAGAGTCCAGTGATAGAATTAATCCATATATATTCTACTTCATTGTCTAACCCTACCATTGGCGCAGAAGGATAGCATGGTAATATACCCCCTTTCCCCTCTTTTTCTACTTTAATTGCTATTACCTTTCCGTCGTAATTAAATATCTGTGCCTTTACATTATATTCAGCATCATTGACATATCTTATTAGTTCCGGTAATGCAATATTTTTCTTGAAGGTATAGACGTTTGGTTTACTATTAAGCCCACCACATTTGCTATATGCTCGTTGGATGGTATCTATTGTACTTTTAATATCTTTGAATTTATCGCCTTTTATTTTAATTCTAGTAGATATTTCCTTGTTAGTGTCTCCCTCTATCATTTCACCTATTAGTTCAAAGTATATGTTGTTATTTTTATTTTTTCCTTCGGTTTTTCTAATTAACATTATTGTATCTTTATTAACGTCAAAAAAATCGTCAGAATAATTACTAGAAGGGCACATAACGTCAACCTTATCAGTCATATCATCATTAGGAATATCTAGAATTATCATATTCAACCCATCAACAAACAAATTTGGATTTGGTTTGCAAATTAAATCCCATAAATATGTGTGATCTATTGTAATTGTTGGATTTTGTAAAAATTTAATAAAATTACCATATGCGCTAACGACCTTGTTAAAAAACATTATTTTTTCTGGGTCATCCGACTTTAATTTTCTGTATATATTTGATTGCTTCAGTTTGTCTAAGTCATCCACATTACTATCTGCGTTAGATTGTGAAAATATATTAATAAGGTTTCCATTCTGTAGACCGACAAATATATCATAATCAATACTTTTTATTATTATTTTCTTCATATCGTCTATGCTTGGCGAATTATCCACTCCCTCACCATTACTATTTGCCCATACTTTAGCTATGCAAGAAATAAATGATTGTGAATTGTTAGCTTCAACTCCTAGTCTCAAAATACATGGATGATTCTGTTTTAAATTCATATTTGTGTCGCTAACGTAACATTTTTTATTGCTGGTGTTTAAAAACCTTTCTATAGACAGTGGTAAATATCCAAACCGATTATTATCTATAGGAAATTTATCTGGACCTTTGATATAATAATTAGTTACGTTCGGGGTTTTAACTTTCGTCTTCTTCGTTTTTGTTTTTAATTTTAATTTTGTTGGTATAATAGCAGGCACATCAACATCTTCGTCGGGGGATATATTATTTTGGTTTGGCTTCACATTAGTAACTGGGTCTTGTACATTTTGATTACTTTCAATATCGTTGTTACATATTTTTCTTCGCTCTAACTGAGCCTTGCTTATAGTAGGTCCTCCGAAACAACAAGGAGCACATATACCGTTAGCCTTTTTAAGAAAACCTGGATATTGTTGTTTATATACATTTGAACCTGGGTCCATTTGTTTGTTAGATTTAAATTCAAATATCGTCTCTCCTGGAGATATTTTATTTGATTTTAACGGAATGATACCTCCATAATCACCCGATTCTGCTTTTTCTTTTGTAAGACTTGTATTGTCCTTTAAACTCCAATAACGCGGACAAATATACCAATGTTTTTTATCAGGACTACTTCCATATTGTAAAGCTTCGCCATAAGAACCGGGTTGCTCTCTGTCTATTTTATCTTTTTCTGCGTCTGTTAATATCACAGGTTGTCTTCTGTGGACTGATGGACATGACCTTGAATATGAATTAATATTTCCTTCGCCCTTAACCATAAAGAGATTCTTATCGCGCGCCTTCAGTCTATCGGCAAAATAGTCGCGTAATTTCAGATTTTCTAAGTCGATATCATATCCCTGAGTTTTATCGGCGCCTCCAGAAACCTCCCCCTGCGTGTCATCTTCATCGCTTTCTTCATCGCTTTCTTCATCGCTTTCATCATCCCCGAACGCACCATCATCACCATCCTCTTCTTCTTCTAGTTGGATGGCACCATCTTTAATATTAGTTTTCATATTGATTTGCTCGGCCTCGCTTATCAAATCAGTTGTTGTATCGGGTTCTATATCGGGTTCACTTGTATTTTCAATATTCTTACAACCACTAATTAAATCAGGATTTTGGGTTATTTTGATAAATGCATCAAGATATATTCCGACTGTTTCCAAATAATTATAATTATTAATTCCGTAAACGTCTATAGATATATTATTAGCATTGTCCTTTGTTATCAGAATCTTTAATCCTGGATTAATTTTAATTTTTAACTTGTTATTGTCACTATCATTTTGTTCAAAGTCAAGACTTTGATAAACGTCGGTGAACTTCGCAACCGCATCTTTTTTAGTCAGGTTGAAATTAGAAATTAGATTTTCAATGACAATATCGTGATTTAACCCTTTATTATGTAAATCAATAATTAGGGCTTCTTCAGCCAACATCTCAGTATAATTATCGACGCGCTTATATCTCATCTCTATTCCTTTTGAAATGTTGAAATTTGACACAATAAATACACCTGATATACACTTATTAAGAGATTCTACATCTAATCTTCTATTAACGGGCAACTCCAAACGGTAGTCAATATTGTTTACCTCTATATTTGCGTCGTCTATGGAGTTGAAATTGTTCATATTATAGCCACCTTGTGATATGTAGCCTCTAACCTTATCAATAATATTATTTATTGGCCCTTTGATTGTTGTGTCTATATCTACAACTTCAATGAATCCGTCTATTTTAATATTAATATCGCCGTTTGAAATAAACTGACATATAAGCGTTCGGTATTCGCCGTTATATTCATATTTGACATGAACGCTGACCGATTTAGACTTTCCTATCTCCTTCATATTTTTAAATATTTCTTGTTTTGATAGTGTGGGTATTTTTTTCCCGTTTGTTGCGGTGTACGCAGTATGAAGACGATACATCTTCTCCTGCGACTTTCCTGGATTGTATTTTGTAAGCGCGACATCCTCGGTAGTATTGATCAATTTAAACACGACATCCAACGGTAAATTAAATGGAGTGAATGGGTGTATAATGAAATCTAGAGAAGTGACACCCTTTTTATTATATTTTGTCACACCTGATTCTTTGGAAGTATGAACATCGTTCATAAGATTTATATTGTATTCGATTACCTTAAATCTATCTGAAATCATATTTTTACTTGCGAATAGGAGGGATTCTTTATTTGTTTCAAGTATTTTTATAGAAGTAATGTTCTTATCGTATAATTTTGGATAGTATATCTTAATACAGCTTTCCTCTGATAAATTTTTGGCATTAGTATAATCAATAACGTCTTCGGTTGTACACATATAAATAATGTCGTTCTCAAATTCACCAAAATTCATTAAAATATGATTGTTTGTCGTAGTGGTCATATTTTCCTGGCTATCATCTAATAACCGCCCCACCTCAGTAATATCATATGGATTCACAAAATACGGATAATTTGTATCCTTTACTACGATTTTTTGATCTATGGATTTATTTGTAGTATATTTTTCATCAGTTAATTTAAGATTTATGATGTCATCATAATCATATGTCTCCTTGATACCGATTGTGTCCATTAGTTCTGGTCGGTTGATATTGTGTAAAAACTGTTCCATATGAAGCTTCAGTAAATCAATTGAACCATTCTGTGTTAAATTCTCGTATATCTTTTCGGGATAATGTTGAATACTCCGCTTAACAAATAGATACATCTCAACAAAAGAAAAAGTTTTTCCACCTGTAGCATAGAGCATTTTAGTTTTTATATTCTCAATGGTATCGTCCAAATGAATTTTCATATCAACAAAGACGACATTTATATCTTTGTTTGTTATTTCATCTAATAAATTTTCTGCAAATATATCCTCGAATAATATATCCTTTTTGTTTGTCTCAAAACGCTCTTTTAATTTTTCTGAATCGTATTCAACACCCTCTATTTTGCTACCATAAAATACATATAATGTATCTATTTCATTATTTTTAAGATGAGCTACTTTATATATTTGAGACATATATATATAAAAATATACTACATTATTTTATATATGAATTACAAAATAATAGCAGCAGTATGTCAAGACCGCGGAATCGGCAAAGACGGGACTCTACCCTGGAAAATAGCTGAGGACATGAATTTCTTTTCTAAACTTACCAAAGGTAATGGGAAAAATGCTGTTATCATGGGTAAAAAAACGTGGAATAGTTTTAAAGGAAGGTCCTTAATTCAAAGAGACAACCTTATTATATCTTCTACTCTTTCATTAGAGGATAGTAGAAATGATAATAAGATACAAAGTTTTAAAAATATTACAGAGGTTGATGAATTTTGCAAAGCACAAAACTACGATGATGTTTGGGTAATCGGTGGCGAAACCATTTATAAACAATTTATTGACAATAATCTCGCAAAGGAATGTATTATAACATACATAAATAACAAATATGAATGTGATACTTTTTTCCCCGTTCTTGATAATAAGGTATGGAAACTTATTAGTAAGGTTCCGTTAGAGACTAAGAATGATTTTGCGGTTGAAATTTGGACACTAAAAAAAAAATAAAATTATACCATACTATTTAATCCTTTGGTTTCTTAATAATTTCTATATATTCATTTGGATTATTGTTTTCAATAATATAGCGAAACGAATCAAATAGCGTGATATCTTCTTTAATATACGTGAGACCAAGAGTATCTAGTAATGTTTTATAAACGAACGTTTTTATTTTAATCAAAGTATCGCGGTCATATTGGTCTCCTTTTGTTTTTGGTGCCATTCGGTTAATTCCAGACATATCCTTTCCTTTTACTAGGATATTATATAGAAACCATAGCGACCAAGTATGACAGAAGATATTTTGTGCGATATAATTGTGTTCTGATTCTGATACTCCACCAGCAGTCTCAAATGTTTTTTTGTTCACGATTATTTTATCTGGATTGAACGTTGCGAGTAGAATATTATAGGTCTCCATAGACTCGTAATCTTCGTCAATCGCAGAATCAAAATACATTAGCGTGCCGTTATCGTAGATATAAGACACATAATGGTCTTGGTTTGCGTCGGGTTCATCGTCGTTTGGGATTGGAACGCCGATTAGACCACATATTTTATTAGTCGATAAATTTTTGGGAAGTTTTTTCCTGTATAGTGGAATTACATACGTTACAATATCATTAATATCCTTAAGGTCAATCACGTCAACATCGTAGTTATCGTGGAGGATTTTGTTTGTATATGTCCTTCCCCTTTTAACCTCGTAGTCCATACGATTGTCGTGAAAATAGCAATACGAAACAACTGATATATTGTCTACACCTTCTAGAAGTTTTGTCATATGGTTTGTCATACTAGTGCTATTAAGAATATCTGCATACAGCTGTGAAGCAAGGAGAATTGGATGACAATTTTTAATATCTTCGTCCATTGTATATAGATATCTGTATTATATCTATATACACTTTAATCGTTTTCAATTATTTTTAGAATGTAACTTAATCTCACAAATCAAAATATGGATTATCAACAATATTTGTTCCGCAATATCTTTTAGAGCTTTTCTTGTAATCCTCAGGATTATATATGCTAATTTTCTCTGCTTCTTTTATTAAAAATTTAAAATTATTCCAGAATTCATCTGTGTGACCGATACTCTTTGACGCTACATGAGATAATTCGTGCAATGCAACAAACATTAGAGTGTTCTCGTCAATAAGACGACTACCATCCTTCTTTTCGGTGTTCAAGCAAAACGCGATTTTTTCACCCTTATTTTCACTGTATGCGGTATATTCGCTTGTAGGAAGTGTTTCTGTTATTGTTTTGGGATTATATCCTTTCACTAATCGCTTAACGTTCTCTCGGTCTGGGTATTTTTCACCCAGATATTTAACTAATTTATTCATGTTAACGGTTATATTAGCTAGTAAGTCAACCGCGAGTGTTAACTTACTTCGCTCTCTTACACAATATTTATTACCATCGACCTGCGAAATAATACATTTTAGATTTAAATATTCTGACTCTTGTAATATGCGATATGCAATTATAAATACAAATACTATTAATATATATCCTAAAATGTTGATTTTCATATATACATAATCAACATTTTAACCATTAACAATATTTCTACGCGGTTACAAGACCAGTAGTATCCTGCTCGAAAGTGCTCTGACCCCAGGGACCAACGTCTACCTTTTGGATAACCGGATCGGCACGAAGTTGTAAGTTGGCGTTACCTCTAGAACCACCTACGGTGTCAATGCCGTGGTTGTGACCGGCGCTAAGCATGCTTCCGTGCTCGGGCTGGGCACCGCTATTGGGGAGAAGCTCATTCGGCGAGGCGGTGGCGGTTGGGTTACCTCCGCCATTCGCATCAGGCGGAGTTACAGACGGTTGTACGGTCGCATAGGTGTTGTCGTCTACAACCGCTCCCTCAGGGAATCCGCCAGGAGCTAGAGGACGCGAAGCCTTACCACTATGCATATTATCGGTTACATTTGATTTGCGAGTTGAAAACTGGTTTATGGCAACAATGAGAACAAATAATCCTAAAATAGCAATTATGTGGTTTGCCTTGATGAATTTCTTTAGACTTTTTAACAACTTCATTATATAAATTAAAAAATAAAAAATTTTTATTAATTTGTATACTTTTTGCTAAAAAGAGTTTAATTCCTCGTCTGATGAATAATCCTCCTCATCAGAAGAATATATATCATCCAGTAAATGCTGGGTCTTTATTTTTTTAGCCTCTAAAAATGCCGCAATTGCCGCTTTCCGCATTAACTTTGCTTTAGTTCTAGCAGCCTTATATATCTCGGCATATATCTCATTTGGTTGTTTTAATGAGATTGAACCTCTATCGTCTGGTTCTATATCTACTTCTTCTAAATCATTGCTTATGTTCTCTAAATAATCCTTCTCTTCTTGAACATATTCATAATCTAATATTGATTTATTAGAATCATCCAACGTATCTTCTTCGGACAATAGAGATTTAGTAACTGGTGCTTCTGCTTCTGCTTCTGCTACTCCTTCTGCTTCTGCTACTCCTTCTGCTTCTGCTACTCCTTCTGCTTCTGCTACTCCTTCTGCTTCTGCTACTCCTTCTGCTTCTTCTGCTTCTGCTACTCCTTCTGCTTCTGGTGATGATATTTGTTCATCAGTAATCGTTTCTATGGAATCATTTGGTAGTTCATTTGGCGATACTGTATTGTTAATTTTATCGTCTTCTTTATTACGGACTACATTATTCGTTTGAGATACACCATCCCTCTTAATTAAACACGTTTGCATTAGTTCAGGATCCTTGTCTAATACCATCGTTTGAATTAACTTAATTTCTATATCAAAGCTTTTTGATGTAAATTTAATACCTTCAATTAAAATTAATGGAATTATGTTTGTTCCTACAACTGCAGATTGGTCTAATAAAATTTCCTTTTCATCATATACCATACATTTTCCTTTGTCGGTTGCTTTATCCACATCAATAAAAGTGCGTATTAACAAATTTTTACCCGAGCGATACAGACGATATACCGGCGTCATCATATTTTCAATATCGTCCTCCGACATTTCGCTTACAAACCACATATCCTTTTTTTCATTTATTTTTGATTGACAATGTTTCTCTAGAGCAAGGAGCCATTCAATTAATGGTTCGCAATTATTTTTGTTATATAGGAGATCTGAATACATTACACGATTTGTCTTAACAATCCCTTGTTTTGTGGTGCATTTTGGCATCTGTATGTATAGCGGTTTATCGCCATTAATATTTATTTTAGTAAAGTGTGTACCGCCTTGTATTGATTGAGGACTTTCTAAAGATAATAAATTAAAGTCAAACTCTTTGTTCGGTTTATACAGTTCCATTAAAAATTTAATAGATAATATAGATACTATTAAGACGCATTAAATTTGAATTTATTATATAGATATTAATATTAATATGAAAAACACCCTCATTGATCAGTGTCTAGAAATAATACGTCGCGATGATGTTAAAAATGAGCTTAAAAATTTGATGACGCCTCTTATTGAGGCTATTTTAGTGGAAATATACCCGTATATTTATTTATCTCTTATATTTGTTATCATCAGTTTCCTATTACATTTAGGAATATTTATTTTACTTATACGTAATAAATCCCCTTTTAAAGCAGTATGATATTTTCTATCAGTATATTATAATGAAAGGTGGTGATTTATTAGCTGTTGCGATTGGTGGCGCAAAAAAACGCCGCACTAAAACGGGCAAGAGAAAGGTTAGCAGAAAGAACAAGTCGCGTCGTCGCAAGTCGCGGTCAATGAGAGGCGGTAGCATGATGACGAACGCGCTTCTACCGTTTGGCCTTCTTACTCTCCAGCAATTCTTCCAGAAGAAAACGCGTAAGAATAAGGGAATTACAAATAGTATTAAGAATGTTAAGAAATCGCTCAAAGTAAAGTTTTGAAAAATCTATTAAATAATCTATTAATGCCATAATATTTAACGCAATAATAGATACTTTCTTATGATAGTAATGTTATTATGTAATAAACATAAATATAATATTAACAGTAACCGTATAATGGATGTGTTTCAAGAAAATATTAAGGATTGGGTGACTATCGATAATAGTATTAAGAGTGCAACAGAACAGCTTAAACTGATGAAAACAAAGAGGAGTGAAATTAGCGATACAATATTAGATTTTGTTGAAACCGAAAATCTAAATAGCACCACAATTAATATCAACAATGGAACCTTAAAGTTCGGAACTGTAAAACAAAGTAATAGTCTAACATTAACTTATGTGAAATCGTGTTTAGAACAGTGCATATCTAATGAAGACGACGTGAACAGTATAATGGACGTTATCAAGAGTTCCAGAGAGGTTAAGGTGTCTAGCGAAATTAAACGTTCTTATGAAAAGTAAATATTACTCTCTTATTATATATGTCTTTCGGTTTAGACGATTTAATTATAACTAAAAATTCGGACAACGAAACCATATGTGGAGGATTTAAAGTTAATAATATATTACTAAATTCAAACAATCCAGCTTTGATAACTATGAATTCTGGTAAGAAACCATTCAATAAAGTAAGCTCCCTCTTCGATGATTTGGCTGTTCCTGCAGGGCTATTATTTATCAATGATAAAATGACTCCTCGTTACAGTGAAAAAACCGATAATATCATTGACGAAACGTTGTATGATAAATTATTTAATTTAGCAAGTATTAACACTAAAAAACAAAGTAAACGAAGATTGAAAATTAACACAAAAAAAAGCACCAGGAACAAAACTAGCAAGAGACGTTAATTATATTTGATTTGTTCAAATATAATTATTGATGATACATTAATCATAGAATGCTCCAATTGTTATGGTTGAATGGTGCTAGTAAAATATCAGGGATTTTAGTCTTCCAATAATCTACTAATTTGTCAAAATCTAATTCTTTTTGTGTCTTAGGATACAGCGATGTTTGTGACATTGATAGTGCCTCATCTGGTGTTATGGGCGACTTAATGCCATAACAATTGACCCCGTATCGAACATCAGGATTATCAATGTAGCCTCCATTTATTCCTGGACGCCCGCAGTCGTTTTCATGTCCCTCTATTTTCTGAAGTTTCTCCCATTTTTCCATCTGTGTCGGAAAAAGTGCCATCTGTCCCTCCGACCATCCATACCCACACCAATCAGCTCCACTCTTAAACGCCTTACTTATATCACTATATGATGCTAGTTCGGAACCTCTTGCCTTACATATGGCTTTCGCACTATTGTAGTCATAATGATTACCGGGAATATGATATACCTCTTTAGGGATAACGATATTGGTTTTTTTTACTCCATCGGTATCCACCACCACTTCTACTTGTGGAACATTACCTAATATATTTTTTATACTTGTCACTACGTCAACATTGAAAATATATAATACACCATTTAATAATATTAAGATAACGAACATAGCCCATAAGAATAATTCTAATATATATTTTCCAGAGCTACCATTAGCACTATTGCCCATTTGATTGCCCATTTGATTGCCCATTTGATTGCCCATTTGATTGCCCATTTGATTGCCCATTTGATTGCCCATTCTGTTACCCATTGAATTGCTCATTGAATTCATAACTCCTCTTATTGATCCCATTCCGGAATATGATGACTGTTGGTTTTGCATATATCCGTTTCTGTTTCCTAAAGATGAAAAGAGAAATATATAAGCTAACAACACAACAATCAAGATTACAACAAACGCATTGTTTTTAATTTTAGATATTACATACTCATAAAAACTTTTAGTAGGTTCTGGTTCTATTTCCTGTGGTGTATCTACATCAGAAGTTTCTGTAACTTGTTTATTAATTTCTTCCGCATTATCTACATCTGGTATATCAACCTCATTATTTGTAGCCATATATATTTAATTGACTATTTTTTTTTACGATAGAAAAAGCAATATGTAGACGTATTTACTATCTCATCTTCCGCAATCTCAGTTACTAGCGTATCATTGAAGTTATACCATTTTCCATTTGCATTGCGAATAACAGCGTGATAATGCCCACCGTTTGATCCACCCGAATGATTACATATTCCATATAAATCATATACGTGACTGCTCTTGTTATATCCATTTACATATTTACTTAGATCAACGTTGTTTTTTGGAATATCCACTAATTTGTGATTTTTCTGGCCTTGTTCGGTCCATCGCTTCAGGTCAATAATTAATATATCGGGAAGGCTCCAGAATATTATACCGCGATATACGTCTTGTTTTTCATTTGTAGCATCGTTCATCCACGCATCATCGCCGAATAATTTCTCCTGTTTACAATATTCATCCATACAGTCAAATAGCGAGAGGGTTTGTTTATCGGGGATTGGTAGACTAAGAATAGAAAAAGGTTCGGGTCTATCAGATAGCACCTCATTATCCAAAGAACTAATACGCGAAATATGAATTCCGTAGAAAATATCTAGCATTTCAGAATACTCTTTTGTGTACATCGTATTCATCATCTCGTAACACAAGATAGCTAATTTATCTGTATTGGTTTTAACGTCACCTGTTATTTGCATATTAACCTCTCGCGATAATGCGCTATGAAAACAATCAATTATGAATATTAGAAATTCTTGTACGTCATTCTGATTATAGCCAGAGAAAATATCGCGATTCTTTAGAATTGAAACCTGCTGGACCGATTGCACAAATCCATGTGGTGCAATCGTACAATTAGTGCTCCACATCAGTTCGCGAAGTTTGTCCCATTCAACAAGTAACACAGACTCTGGTTTGCGATTAATCTTGGTTTTGTATGTTTTTTTTAATAAAAACTCGTTCAGCTCGTATGTGTGCGATAAAATCTGCATACAAGAGTTTAAATAGCAAGTATTTCCTACGTTCGCCAAACCAGTTAAACCCTTATCTTTATATTCTTGAAATGTATCTTCCATTATCTTATAGGTTATTCCTAACATTTATTTAAACATATTTATATAATAGTATTACATATGCAAAATAGTTATTTAGATGATGTTATTGTGAGCAGGCGTCTAATGAATAATATGATTAACCTAATGAGCCATCAGGAGAGAAATATAAGGGCTATTTACGTAACAGAGCGCAACAATAGAAATAATCCTAACAATCAATACAGCTATTTTGTAAATGGAACTGATATGAATACTGCGCCAAGAAATAATATTGGCCCCATTTCACAACCAAATAACACACGTCCGCAAACGACTACGAGAAGACAAAGAGGTGTTGGTTCGCAAAATGTGGTCGCTACACAACATGGCGGTATACAGCAACCACGAGATCCGGTATTTCACTTTAACAATCTGTTTACTCCTACGCGTGGTATAAGCAGACCTAGAAGACCGACAATCCCTAGCCCTCTTGAAATTAACACCGCCACTATTAGTAATACATTTTCAAATATAGAAAGGCCCCAAAATACAACCTGTCCTATTACTCGGGAAAGTTTTAACGCAAATGATAATGTAACACAAATTATTCAATGCGGTCACACCTTCAATACTAATAATCTATACGAATGGTTTGATCATAGTTCTGTGTGTCCTATGTGTCGTTATGATATTCGCAGTAATTCTGAGGCGACCACTGCAGCCACTGCAGCCACTGCAGCCACTGCAGCCACTACAGCCACTACAGCCACTACAGCCACTACAGCCACTGCGACCAATAACGAAGTAGATGAATCCAATATGACAGATTTGACAAACATAGCAGAGCAGATTGCCAATGATATTCTTAGTAATATCGCAGAAGCACCAAGTATTTCGCTTGAATATTCATTATATACACCGACAGTTAATAATAGCACAGCAACCCATCGCACGTCTATCGATCCATCTTTAAATGTATGATAATTATCTTATTATAATTATCTCTTTATATTACCGAAAGTAAAGAGGCTTTGATCGCCAGCATATTTATTTCTTATTTTTATTAGGTATTTATCAAATAAAACTAACTTCACTTCTTTACCTCTAAGGTCCTCTAGTTTCTTATTATATGTTTTATCATCAGGATATTTTTCGCGAAGCACTCTTAATTCGCGCTTCCATTTAGACAAGGTTCCTTGTCCTTTTGCTTTTCTGAATTGAGGTAATTTTTCTAATACTAATGCAAAGACCTGCTGAATTGGTTTCATTAGCTGGTTCGTAATATAAAATGAATAATTAATTTTTATATCATTCTCTGCGATGAACTCGGGTGTTTCAATTCTATCGCCTTGTAGCGCCTTTTTATCCGGATTCTCAATGTAAACGAAAGCCACGCGGTCTCCATTACTCGGTTTATTACCTGGGTCGCGCTTACCAATTCGGTCGGCAAGAACCTTGTGCGCAATCTGTTTAGGATTCTTATAGCCACTTCGCAGCGATTTTGTAATTACCAATTTGTCCATTCCGTATTTTTCGTCTACAATATCTTGAAGACATTTGTCTAGAAATTTTGCTGCCGCAGTAATATCCTTTTCTTTCATTAGAATATCAATGATTCCGCCGTATACGTCTTTTACGATTGGTGCATTGTCGCGTCGTTTTAAAACGATACCCATTGATTTGCGAGAGCATTTTTCGGGATCGTCCTCGTAAAGCATTCCCACATATCGTTTCTTAGAGAGCAGGCAAAACGGCAGAAACGTTTTCTCATATTCCAAGTCGTGTGGATTCTTGAGAAACTTACTTGCCAATTCACCGGCTTGCTTCGCGAGCTCAATCGTAATTTCCAATGCTTTTTTACCAATAATCGGCGTCTCGTCTAATTCGCGAAGGTTGAATTTGAAGAATACCGAGTCTGTATCTCCATACACATATTCGGCATATGTTTTAACTTTACCGTGATTTTTTGTATCCACCACAATATTATTGTATGCTTCCTCTATGACTCGCTGAGCATAGACAAGGAGCTTTCGCCCTGTTGCAGTCGTGGAAGCGGCACAATCCTTCTCGTAAAATGTACTCGTTTTAGCACCAGTTTGACCATAAAGCGAATTTGCTGTTAACTTGATACTGAGCTGACGCTTGTCCAACACGTTTTTCATAAATTCGTTGTTCTCCTTTTTAATGAGTTTGCGTGTTGTCTTACGAGCATGTAACAACTCTTCTAAAATAGCAGGCATTACGGCCTTTCCTTCGGGGAATTGCGCATAGCGACATATTTTATATCCTACTTTAACCTTTTCCATTGCGGCTTTTTCGTTTCCGTTTTTACGTCGCCATTCATACGTGTCATAAGTAATGTCAACATATTTGTAATTTTCTAAATTATCATATATATAATTTCCATCCTTATCTGTTTCCCCTGTATCTTTTACCAGCGTATCTAAAAGGTCATATTCTTTTGTCCACACTTTGCTGTCATGTGATATATTCTCGCTGATCATTGATGATGGGTATAGCGAACTATAATCAACACACGCAACAGGATCGTCTAGATACAAATCGCATTTTGGATCCAACACAATCGCCCCTTCGTATCCACCATTATCGTTTGATTTTTCAATAACCGGCATAAGCGTGTTTTTTTCGCGACATTTTTTGGCAATATAACTCGTCAGTTTTATTCCCTGTCCTCTCATTACAAGAAAGTCAAGCGGAACACTACACAAACTAGCCATCTCCACAAATCCCGTGATAATATCTATTTTATTCATGAGATGATGAACGAGATTGCAATCCTGAATACAGTATTTCGCAATTAAAGACCGCTCTTTCGGTCCCTCGTTTGTCATTCTGAAAATGTCCTGCGGTGTTACGTCGTCCTTGGCTAACCCCCAGCGAACTTTCTTGGTCATATCGGGCGTTTCAATACCCTTTATGTAGAATGTGCCTTCCTCTACATTAATATCAAATACTTCGAATTTCGCACCGTCCTTATACTGGTCCACACTGTGCGCCTCTTCGTCAAAACTTACAAACGTGCTATTTTCCAATCCACTAAGATTTTTGCTGTATATTTTAGTAGAGTTCTCACAATGCTCAATTTTAGTCACCTTGTCGCCAATAAAGTAGCCAGACACATAGTCTAGTTTATATTTAATTAGTTGATATTCGCGTCTGAAGAAATTATATAGATCAATCTGAAGTCTACCAGGCATTTTTACATAGTTAATATCGTGCTGTCCGCTAGCGATGAATATGGTGTTTGATTCCAAACCTTTTACCTCTTTCTTATCTTTCCATTTGGAAGATAAACAAGATTCACCCTTGTTTCGCGACAACATCATGAATTTCTCTACGCAATCTAGCTCCTCGGCGCGCTCATACATAAAACTGTAATCAAAACCAAATATGTTATATCCGATTACAATATCTGGATCCTCTTCGCGAATTAATTTGCTCCATGCGAGCATTACCTCTTTTTCGGTTTTGTAACTTTCAATTACCGAATTCTTTACCTGAGGTAAATCGTCGCACGTATCCTTCGCAATACAATGATTTAGATAAGGTTCTTCTTCACCATACCGCAGGAATGTTGTTCCGACAAAGGTAACCTCGTCCCCTTTTAATGGCGGAAATATAGACGAGTATTCAAACGAATTTGTAATTTTAGCCAGTTTATAGTCGCGTTTAATTGCATCATCATTTAACCAATTAATAACCGACCCCTTTTTGGTGAAGACGTCCTTCTTTTTTTTGAACGAGAATTGGCTTCTTCCAATATCTTCACAATCTAATCGCGAGACGCCTTCATCGCATACTTGTTCGTCGTCCTTTTCCGGTTCCTCATCATTAAAGTTGCTAATATCAACATTGTCCAGGTTAACATTAATCCATCGGTTAAATGATTCGTTTACTTCGGTTTCATTAATGGGTGTCTTTGGAAATACAATCTCAATGTCATCTTCGCCATAACCCGGAATCTTAAATGCAGACAATACCATAGAACGAAGTGTATCTTCGTTATCGATTTCATTGTCCCACTTATCAATAATATTAGTCGCTAGTTTCTTATAGTCCTTTTTCGCAAGAGGGAAATCACCGTGACTACTGGATGCCTCAATATCAAAGCTCGCAATTTTATAAGGAACACGCGTCTCTTTATTTGGCTGCGGTTTCAGTGCACGATAATTAATAGTATACTCATACTTACAACTGGTTGTATGAAACTTGTGGACGATCGTCTTTGCTGCAGGCAATTCAACCCATCCAGACGGACTCATTTTGCGAATATGGAACATTCGCAGCATGGGCGGAATATTCGCCTCGTATATTTCTGTATTGTGATATTTACCTAATCGGCGGTTATTTTTAACGTATGTATACCATTGATTTTTTGCCTTTTTCATCGCCAACTCATTATTAAACTGAATAAGCAGAAACTTGTGTGTAATACCACCGTCAAATCCATATAGTTTTTTCTTATTTACATATTTTGAACTGAATATACTGTCCTGATACCATTCACCCATATCATTTTTCAGTTTGCCTATAAAATCGTGCTTTTCGTTTGACTTCCAGTATGGCGGAACCTTCACATAAAAGAATGGCGTGTATCCAGTGACAAATATGGATGCTGTTTCGCCTTTTTCATTAATTCCAAACATTTGCACGAGAAACTCCTTGTTATCTTTTTTTTTATGGAACTCGGGTTTTTCACAGTCAGAACCATAACTCTGTTCCGAGCCACTACTGCTACCTTCATCACACTCATCTGGAGGTTTCTCATTGTCGGAGGTTGCAAAGCTCAGTAATCTGTATGAGACATTCATTATAGTATATTATATGATTCTATAGTATCTAATTCAATTTTAAAGGTTATACAATAAATTTGCTATTGTATAATCTATTTGAGTATAAACTATTATATACCTATATTTTATAATGAGTGTATTGAAAAATAAAAACGCCGTATATATTTTCTATTTTACGGTTGCCATAATAGGTTGGGCAACATCTGCTTACGCGAAACATATAATTAAAAAAATAACCCCAAAGGCTCTAGTATTATTTGATTTAACTGCGAGCTTCTTGTTTATTAGCTCGTTGGTATTATTAACCAGCAACGGAAAACAAAGCGTTGTCTCTGAATTAAGAGGATTGACAAATACTGAATGGCTTGGTCTTGCTGGTCTTGGATTATTCGGAACTACAGTTCGCGTATTTGCCTCGTCTCTATTACAGTATCATGCGGTTGAAACAATGAAACTAGCCGGGTTTATGATTTCAATGACTGTTTCTGGTGGCGCCGTTTACATAATGGCAATGGATCAGTTCACTATATATAAGGCCATTGGGTTACTGCTAATGGGTGTTGGTGGATACATGTTTATGCCTTAATAATTTATCGTTTTTTACTCCTTTTACTCCTTTTTTTTCTAGACATTCTCTTATTTCTCCCTGTCTTGCGAGAATTTTTATTTGTTTTATTTGTTTTATTTGTTTTATTCGTTTTTTTCATCTTATTTTTACCTCTTCGTTTTGATCTGCGTTTGATACCTCCACCCTTCATTTCTTTTGTATGCTTCATTTCTTTTGTATCCTTCATTCCATTTATAAATGTATCCAAAAAAAACTTATGTAGTGCATCTGCGTCACGCTCACCTTTATGTTCCTTTCCACCTTTTCCGTTAACTTTTACTTCCATAATAGTTGGGTATCCAGGTATGTTTTTAGCACAATCACTTTTAATCTCTGGTAGAGCATCCGCATGAACTTCGATAACATTGATATTCTTATGATGATGGTGCTTCAATTTATCTTTAAGCGAGTCCCAATGCGGCGCCATATCCTTACAATGTCCGCAATCTGGGTGAAAAAATTTAACAAGTGCAGGCGACTCTTTCACCAAATCGTCAAATTCGCCGCCGTTGTTAAGAATACTAACGAACTTCATTATATAAAATATCTACATTATTATATATAATGAATACAATGTATGTTATTAGAATAATATTCATAATCACATTATTTTGTCTTGGTTTGAATTTTGTTATGAACGAGCCCACTACAGAGGGTTTTGATGATGTGACTAGTCGGTGTCCAAATGTGCTCGTACAGCGCGGCACAACTCTATATTTGAGCAACTCTAAAGTGTCAGAGGTTCCGGGTGTTAATCCGCTGAAATTTAATAACCTAGACGAATACGTCCAATTTACGAAATGGCAAAGAAGTCAGGGAATTCGCTGCCCGGTTCTCTATTTACAAGAAGTATATAATACGCAGGGCGAGCGCATTTATAAGGCGCGTCCCAGTCCAGAGAATATGCAGGGAGGGTTACCAGATACACATCCCGAAGATGAATATAAATTATTAGACGCTGGGAGAGATGACCCACCATATAATAAAAATAGTTTTCCGGCACACGACCCAAAAGGACAGTATATCGGGTTAGAAACACCACTAGACAATATGTATGACGATAGAAATATTGTCGGAAATAGCAATGATTCAAATAATGCCAAATACCTTAATTAGCCAAACATCCCACCACCCGACGATGGCATACTATTACCTGAATCATTGCTATTTCTAATATTCGCGGCGTCTTTTCGCGCTTTTTGCTGTTTCTCCCTCAAGCTCTGTTTTTTTTTTTGCTGTTTCTCCTTCAAGCTCTGTTTTTTATGAAAATCACATACTTTTTCTAAATCTCCCTCGCCTTCCGAACCTGTATCCCATTCTTCATCACTACTGTCATAGTATTTTGAATAATAGTTTCTCTCTATACCATCAACAATATTGTCAGATATGCCTGCCTTTTTATTTTTTTTTTGTAGCTTCATCAATTTAACTAATTTATTCCGTGTCCCATTAAAGTCACATTCACTATCACTATCACTATCACTATCGCCATCGCTATCGCTATCACTATCACTATCACCAAATCCACCAAGCCCTTCTCTTGTTACCATAACGCGTTTAATAATGCTCTGCTGCCAACTTAATGTTCTTATTATAATTAATATTGCTATTATAGAGATTACCGCTACTCCAATAGCTTTACAGATTTCGTTCATTAGTTTTTTCATTATATATAATGTTGTATATATAATCTATTCGGTATTTACTGATATAACTGGATTACTATTAGGTATTAGGAAATTATATATATTTGACGTTGCGGTCTTTGATATTTTTCTAAATTTTCCGTTTGTCTCTAATTTAATATCTTCCAATATTTTAGGATTTTCTTTTAATTCAATTATAAGTTCGTATATCGTAATATATTTTTCCATAACAGCAATAGCAATTGTTGAGCTAACACGTGGTATTTGCGACAACATTATTGCGCCAATATTTTCCTTAGTAATATTATTCATTTTAACCTTGGAAACGACGTTCACATAATCCATAGCCTTTTTATCTGGCGTGCTACTCATGTTATCGTGGGTGATGTTATAATAAGGGGTGCTCTTCTCCTTTTGTATTTTATTTGCGTATGCTAATATCCATTCTGCAGACTCCAAGACATTATCTGTGCGGTGAACAGAGAATCCTTTAAAATGTGATATTGATATGAATGACGATAGTAAGGCTTTTCTCTCTAATCTGGCCTTACTCGGGTTATAGCTTTGCAATGACCCTTCTACCAAGTAGTATATATAATGGTTATGCTGTGGCATTCCGTCCAAACGATATCCTTGTTCTTTGTATCTGCCGTCCTTAATACTAGAGGCAAGGTCGTTTAGTGTTTTTCTCTCTATCAATACTAATTCAAGACCATCATCGTCGCATATAATAATGTCACTAATTGGAAGTTGCTCTAATTCTATTTTAATATTTGAAAAATTACTCACCATATTATTACATTTTTCATATAGAGCTGTCTCGCGAATATCTATTTTAATTAGCATTCAATTAGGTTACGAGATTTTATTTAAATTACTTTATAAAACTTATATCTTTCTTATAAGTTTGGTATGTTTCTTATAAGTTTGGTATGATATTCTTATAAGTTTGGTATGTTTCTTATAAGTTTGGTATGATATTCTTATGAATATGGTTTAAACCTATCTATGGAGTATAATATAATGACCACGATGGAGGAAATCAAAAGTATAACAAATGATGGCGACGTTGTTACTGAAGATGGTGCGTTAGTTTTTGATCCATTTAATCCTGAAAACAGAGAGATTACATTGAACGAAGTTCAATCTATTCTAAAAACATATGGAATTACCGCCAAAGTGAATAATCTGGACCTCTACAAACGGGCGTTCATCCACAAATCATATACCAAGCGACCGGCTATTGAGAATACGGCGGCTAATATTACCATCGTTGATAAACCAGCGGACTGTATGGCTCTTAAAACGAAATCAAACGAACGTCTTGAATTTATTGGAGACGGTGTTCTAGAGTTGATTACAAAATACTATTTGTATAGGCGATTTCCAAAAGCAGACGAGGGTTTCATGACCGAAAAGAAAATCGCTCTTGTAAAGAACGAGCACATTGGTCGGTTAGCATACGATATGAAGTTAAATAAATGGCTCATTATGTCTCGTCACGCAGAAGAAAAGAAGACGCGAACAAATCTAAAGAAACTGGGCTGTCTATTTGAAGCATTTCTAGGGGCATTATTTCTTGATTTTAATAAAATAGACGTGAATGATGAGGACGGGTGGTTCAAGAATATATTTCATTGTGGTCCTGGGTTTCAAATGTCGCAGATATTCGTAGAGGCTATATTTGACAAACATGTTGATTTTGTAAAACTTGTCAGTACGGACGACAACTATAAAAATATCCTACAGGTGAAAATCCAGAAAGAATTTAAGACAACACCAGACTATCTTGAAATTTCACACGATATTGATACTGGGTACGAAATGGGTGTCTATGTGTGCATTAATCAAGAGATTCATTCGGTAAACATTGAAGATGCTATTGATTTTTCAGTATTCGGTTCATTCTATAAAATATCAGAACTACTTGAGAAGAACGAACCGGTATTCGTATTTCTATCCAGCGCCACTCATAAAATTAAAAAAAAAGCCGAACAAATTGCGTGTCAAAAAGCGTTGAATATTATTGATTAGGCAAAACTTTTATATCTACTAATTTCATAGATGCAAAATGAACTTTTAGAAAAATTAAAGGTTAAGAAAACACCGAAGGCTCAAGAAGCAGTGTATGTTAACATACCTGGGAAAAAAATAAATGTCGTGGGATCCTCTAGAGTCGACCTGCA